>Ga0182008_10000097_pt1 | contig 67173 bp, 86 predicted proteins | sample Sormic07211129_1_FD_120482 | JGI IMG/M metagenome (GOLD analysis project Ga0182008, IMG submission 120482) | Rhizosphere microbial communities from Sorghum bicolor, Mead, Nebraska, USA - 072115-129_1 metaG | ecosystem: Host-associated > Plants > Roots > Rhizosphere | place: USA: Nebraska...
CGGCGTACGGGGCGGCGTTTAGTCGTGTTCTTCATCAGATTCTATGATTTTACATAATATACAGTTTGACAGGATCAGCTGACGCGCCGGCCCGGGATGGGCCATGGGTGAGCAAACTGTTGTGCAGCAAGGCTTCGCAGGGCATTCGATCCCGCAGTGTGAGCCTGCCACGTCCGTGGTTTTCGTGCATGACCCGCGAGTGTCATCAGCGGGGTTTTGCTGATGGATTGGTTCCGCGTCTACCACGGCATGCCGACCGATCCGAAGTGGATGCTGGTCGCCGCGCGAGCGGGTAACGGCACCGCACCAGGCCATGTTGTGGCCGTGTGGACGATGCTGCTGGACCACGCATCGTCAACCAAGCCGCGCGGCAGCGTGAAGAGCATCGACTTGGAGGCGATCGCCGCCGGGCTGGGCTGGCCGCACGAATTGGTGACGGCCATCTACGATGCCTTGGTTGCGCGCAAGCACATCGTCGACGGCCAGGTCCGGACATGGGCGGAGCGTAACCCGGCCAAGTTCGACGCCACCAACGCCGAGCGGCAGAAGAAGCATCGAGCGCGGGTTAAGAAGGCCGCCGAGGCCGGCGCCGCACGTCCCGCGCCAAGCCCTGAAAATAACGACAGTAACGACCGTTACGGAGTTACGGGTAACGGCGTAACGGGAGTAACGCTCACAGAGGAGATAGAGCAAAGCTCTAGCTCCGATGAAGCTTTAAGGCAAGAAACAGAATCTACGCTAAAGCAAACTACTCTGCGCACCGTGCGCGAGCAGGCGCGTGCGTTTGAGAATGTCGGGGAAATCTGGACGGCTCTCGCCGCCGAAGGCATGCCGGCAAACTTCGGCATCCGCACGTTCAACCGCAAGCATCTCGCCAACTGGCTCGACCAGGGGCTCACCGAATTGCAACTGGCCGAGGCGCTGAAGCGTGCACGCGCTCGCCGGGAAGAACAGCGCAATCCGCACCCCGTGAATCTTGGTTACCTCGCCTGCTTCGTCGACGAGGTGTTGAACGGTGCACCCAGCAAAACTACGAATGGAGGTGGCTATGAGCGCGGAGACGAACTCAGTCGCCAATTTGCCGAAGGTTGATCCGCTGCGGCTGGCTGTCGGCGAGTTGTTCAGTGCGTTCCAGCGGTTGTTCCCGAATCGCTGGGACAAGCAGTTCAGCGATGACCATGCACGGCCGACCTGGTATGCGGGATTGCGCGCTGCTGGTGTGACGGGGCCGATGGTGAACCGCGGATTGGTTGCGCTGGCGCGGCAGCGCCTGGCATGGCCACCATCGTGCGGCGAGTTCGCCGAGTTGTGTCTGCCGAGCGCGCCACCGCTCGACGAGGCGATCCGCGAGGCGTTGGTCTGGGCACGTGATGCCAAGCACGAGTTCGGTCATGCGGCCATCGGTGCAGCGGCCAAGTCCGTTGGCACCTGGAGTCTGCGGTCGCTCGACGAGCGTGCGTTGCGCGTGGCGTTCGGGACGGCATACCGGACGGCGCTCGATCGACTGGCCCGCGGTGAGTCGCTTGACGTGCCGATCCCCAAGGCGCTGCCGGCGCAGGTGCATCGGAGCATTCCGCGCGGTCAGTCGGATCCACCGACCGTGGCTGCGGAGCGCGCCAAGATCGCTCGCTTGCTCGGTGTCTCCCTATGACGGCTCGCCTTACCGTTGTTCATTGCGCTAGCCAACCTTGCGGGGATGCCTGCCGTGGATGGCGTTGCTGTGCGGTCCGACCCGCTGCGACCTCGCTTGGTGTCTCATTGCCACGTGAGACTAGCACGAAGCCGAAAGCCGAAAGCTGGGAGGCCTTGCAGGGCGCGGCGTGCGGGCGGGCAGTCGGGGTCGGGACAGGACAGATGCTAGTGATTCGCACCCACCCCCCCCTGAAAGCAGGGGGGCAAATCGGCCAACCGGCTACCTGGTTGCCCCTCGAAAAATGGGAAGGGTTTTCAGCTTTTGCGGGGGTGGGGCATGGCTGACGTGCTGCCGCCGCCCGCCGGGCTGGTGTTGCCGGCGCAGGAGTTGCAGATCCGGGCGCAGCTGCTCGGGCAGGGTGGGCCGCTGGCGTCGGCGATGCGGGCGGTGGAGGCGCGGGAGTGGCGCAGCGCCGATTGGCTGGCCACGTGCTGGTTGTGGGTGCAGTGCCTTGTGGTGGTGCGCGGGTTTCGTGGCGCCACGAGCGTGGCGGATTACGTGGAGGCGGTGGCGCGGTTCGTTGCCTGGGCCGAGGAAGCCGGGCTCGACTTCCGCACGCTGACGATGCGCGAGCTGGACGACTGGCAGCGCTGGCTGTACATGCGCCGCCGGTTGTCGGCGGCATCGCGGCGGCAGGCGCTGATGGCCGTGCGCAGCCTGTACAGCTACCTCGCCACGCGTGGCGACGGTACCGACGTGACCAAGGGCTACAAGGCGCCGAAGCGCGTCACGACGCAGGCGAAAAAGTACAGCACTGCGCAGCTCAAGGCGTTGTTTGTCGCGGTGCGCGAAGGCTCCACCGAGCTGATCGTGCAGCGCGATCGTGCGCTGCTGCTGTTGCTGCTGGCGGGCGGCCTGCGGCGCGAGGAAATCTCGTCGCTGCGCATCGACCAGCTGGACCTGGCCAGCGACCGCAAGGGCGTGGTGCACGTGTTCGGCAAGGGCGCGAAGGAGCGCAGCGTGCCGATCGAAGGCCCAGTGGTGCGCGAGCTGGTGCGCTGGCTGGAAGCGCGCAGCCACATCGACGAGCTGCACACCGATGCCGTTTTCGTGAACCTGTCCAAGGCCGGAGGCAAGGGCGCCGGGCTCGGCGTGAAGGGCATCGAAGACACCGTGAAGCGCGCCGCCCGGCGCGCCGGCCTGGGCAGCTGGGGCGTGCATCGGTTCCGCGTGACCTTCGCCACGATGCTCTACGACGACGGCACCGACATCGAGCGCATCCGCGTGCTGATGGGTCACGAATCCATCGAGACCACGCGGCGCTACCTCGCGGTCAGCGCCCGCATGAACCGCTTCAGCCTGAAGGCCCACCGGCAGCACGCCGCGCTGGGCACCGTGCCGGACGATCTGCCCTTGTGGGCGCAAGACATCGAGAGGAAACGAGATGGATCCGGCATTCTCCCGTCGCGGTGAACCCGCCACCGCGTTCGAGCGCGAGTTGGTGCAGCGTTGCCAGCCGTCCCGGCCCGAGACCGAGCAGGAGCTGTGGATGGAACTGTCCCGCCGCATCGGCCTGGATGAACTGCTGCTGCTGTTCGACATGCTCGGCGCCCGCAAGGTGTGGGTGCCCTCGCGCGAGACGTTCGTGCGCTGGGCCTGGGTGGACCTGCGCGATGCGGAAATTCGCAGGCTGCGCGCCGAAGGTCGCAGCCTGCGCAGCATCGCCGCCGCCATGGGGGTCGACAACCGCACCGTGACCCGGGTGCTGCACCGCGGGTCTTTCAGCGCCACACCCGAACGTGCGAAACAGCGCGCATGACCGACACGCCGAAACGCCCCTACACCATGAGCGCCGCTGCGCTCGAGCAGCGCCGCAACAACCTGCCGGCCGCGGCTGCGGCCGCCACCGGGCCGCTGACGCAGGAAGGCAAGGCGGCCAGCAGCCGCAACGCCTGGGTGCATGGCCGCTACAGCGCGGTGAACCGCGCGCAGTTCGGGCTGGGCGCCAGCAGCATGGCCAGGATGTTTGGCAAGCCGTGCGTCACCACGTGTCCGTTCCACCCCGACAACCCGAACCGCACCGAGATGCCGTGCAGCTTGGTGGAGGATGGCCTGACCCACGCCGGCGGCAGCTGCCTGGATAAAACCGTCTACGTGCACGCGCTCGACGCGCTGATGCGCGCCTTCACCGATGGCGACATGGACGGCATGAACGGCCTGCTCGCCACCGAGGTGGCCGGCAACATGCAGGTGCTGCGGCAGATTCGTGAGGAGATTTCCGAGCGTGGCCTGATGCTCGAAATCCCGTTCGTCACCAAGGAAGGCGAAGTCGTGCGCGACAAGGATGGCAAGCCCGTCGTCGCTGACCTGAAGCCGAACCCGATGCTGGCCCACCTGATCAAGTTCAGCGAATCCATGGGCATCAACTTCCCTGAGCTGATGGCCACGCCGCGCGCCCGCGAAAAACTGAAAGACAACGACGATGCGGCCGATGGCCTGCAGTCGCTGCTCGGCGCCATCTTCAACCGCGCCAAGCGCCGCAACCTGCCGGCGCCCGGTGGCGACGACTGATGGCCCGCCTGCGCCGCCCCGACGCCAACCACGACGTGCTGCGCCAGATGGCGGAGCGCGAAGTGTTTGCGCCCGAGGAGTTCGACGCATGGCTGTGCGCGCAGGGCTGGGCGTGGCAGGCGCTGGACCGAGGCGACTACGGCATCACGCTGGAACAGGCGATGTTCCTGTTCGTGTTCGAAGACCCGGTGCGCTGGGCCGAGACGTTCCTCGTGGAACCACGCACCGGCGAGCCGTGGCAGTTCTTCGACTACCAGCGCGAAAGCGTGCGCGCCTGGCGGCAGGACGTAGTGCACCAGGACGGCGCCGAGGTCGGTAAAACCCGCGAGATCACCGTGCTGATCCTGTGGGGGCAATGCACCTCCATGGGCTTCACCGTCCGCCGGCCGTGGATGCTGGTCGGCGCGCCGCAGCAAACCCACCTGGACGAAATCATCCTGGCGATCGAGACTCAGGTGGGCGCGCAGGAAGGTGGCGACAAGGCCAGCGGTTCGCTGCTCAGCCAGTTCTGGCTGCGGCCGAAACGCACGCCGCACATGATGCAGCGGTTCCTCACCATCCCGCTGGGCGAAAGCGAAAAGCCCGGCGTCGGCCGCGTCTACTACCGCCCGGCCGGCCACGACGGCGAGGCCTTCCGCGGTGTGCACGTGAACGCCATGGCGCTGGTCGACGAGGCCGCGAAGCTGAAGCGCGCCGTGCAGTGGTCGGAGTTCTGGCGCTCGTGCGAGCCGGGTTGCATCAAAAAAACGTACAGCGTGCCGGATGGCGATCGCAGCACCCAGTTTTTCGCGATGTGCAACGACGCCGTGGTGGACCTGCCCGAAGGCAAGCCGGGCCGCCGCCTGTTCCTGTGGCCCAAGCCCATCATGCCGGCGCCGTTCTGGACGCCGGAGCGCGACGCGCAGTTCATCCGCGACTTCGGCGGCCGGCATACCCCGGGCTACAAACGCAACGTGCTCGGCGAATGGGGCGAGGCGGAAAACCCGGTGTGGAGCTGGGACACCATCCTGCCCAACGTGCACGACCTGCCGGATTACCGCGTGCTGGCGATCAACATCGACCGCCAGCGCGGCGAGTTCAACGTGGGCGTGAAACGTGTTGTGCTCCACGTGGAGCAAGGCCGCAAGAGCGGCAGCTACGACTGGCTGTGCGACATCAGCCTGCCGCTGGCCCCGTTCGCCAGCCGCAACGACGCCGAGCGCCGCGAAGCCATGCGCGCGCTGCTGCGCGAACACCTCACCGGCGCCACCGCCGGCGTCTACTGGGCCGGCGCCGACCTGGGCGAAACCAACGACCCCACCGAAATCATCCTGAGCGAACAGCGCGGCCCTGTGCTGCAGGATGTGCTGCGCATCAACGCGCGCGGCGTGGACTACTACATCCAGCGCGAGCTGATCTATTGCCTGCAGGAACTGTTCGGCGGCCTGCCGCACTGGGGCGTCGACCTGGGCAGCGCCGGCACCGTGGTCGTGAAGGATCTGCAGACCATGGAGGCCTACGCCGACCTGCGCTTCGACGAGGTGATGACCGGCCTGCAGTTTTCCAACGCCGTCGATTGCGTGGGCGAAGACGGCGAGCCGCTGGTGGACACCGCGAAAGACGACGGCAGCGGCGAAAGCATCGTGCGTGCGCCGGCCAAGCACTGGGCCACGCAATGCATCAGCCAGCGCCTGCAGGGCAACGGCTACGCGCTGGCCTACGACGTGGAAGTGCTCAACCACATGACCAACCACACCGCCCGCCAGGGCACAAAATGGCCGATCTACGCCAAGAAAGACGACCACGACATCGACGCCCGCCGCATGCAGATGCTGCGCAAGCTGTACGACGACGTGGGCGGCGAGGTCGATGTTTTCAGCTGCGGGACGGAGGCTAGGGCGGCATGAAAGATTGGATCCTGCTGGTTGCGAAGAACGAAAACCTTGCACGCCAGTTCGCGATCGCACAGAACATCAGGCGATGCGATTACCTCTACATCGGAAGCCCTCGCGCGCTGCGCGGAAAGGTCAAGGGTCTTCGTTGCATGCGAGTCGATGGCTGGCAAACGCGGCGTGATGCTGCCGAAATTGCGGAGGGACTTTGCCGCATCGAGGCGGTGGTATCGGATGTTTCCATCGAAGCTACGGGCAACACCGACAACCCCGAGAGGCGCGACGCCACCATGACCGAACTGATGCTGATCGCAGATATTCGCGCTGCGGCCGGCGATCGCACTGGCAAGCTGATGCAGCGCGAGCTGGTGCTTCGCATCTCGGCGCTGCGCGAAATGTCGGTGGTGCTGCGGCAGATCGCTGACATGCCACGCCGCACGAAAGAACAGCGGCTGGCGAAAGCCTGCGTGACGTTTTTCGATGCGATGGAGAACGCCGCATGATCCGCGTCGATGTTTTCAGTTGCGGGACGGAGGCTAGGGCGGCATGAGCAAGGCGAAAATCATCACAGACGATCAGGGTCGGTTCTGCTGCGTGCGCATCGACTGCCCGGGCTGCGGCGACGACCACACGTTGCCGACCGACTGGCTGCCGCCCGGCATGGAGCGTTCGCCCCACTACGCCTTGCATGCAACGTGGGGCTTCAATGGAAGCCTTGATGCGCCAACGTTCACGCCGTCGATCAAGGCGACCACAGGGCATTACTGCAAAAATCCGCCAGTGCCGGGCAATTGCGCCTGCGATTTTCAGGAGCGATTCCCTGACGAAGATCCGTGGAAATGGCCATGCGGAATCTGCCATTCCTACGTGCGGGACGGCCGTATCGAGTTTCTTCCCGATAGCACGCACACACTCGCCGGGCAAACCGTCGATCTGCCGGACATCGACGCATGAGCCTGCGGCTTCAGCCCATCTCCATCAACGCAGCGAATGCCATTGTGAAGGCATGGCACCGCCATCATCGCCCGGTGACTGGTGCGAAGTTCGCGATATCGGCGGTGGACGCCAGGGGCACCGTCGTCGGCGTGGTGATCATCGGTCGCCCGGTGGCTCGCGCATCCGATGATGGCCGCACGGCCGAGGTGACGCGCTGTTGCACCGACGGCTCGCGCAATGCCTGCTCGATGTTGTACAGGGCGGCCTGGCGCGCAGCGGTAGCCATGGGCTACAGGCGGCTGATTACCTACACCCTCCCCAGCGAGTCAGGCGCCAGCCTGCGCGGCGCTGGCTTCAAGTTGCTCGGTCAGCGAGGCGGCGGATCGTGGAATTGCCCCTCCCGCCCGCGCACCGACAAGCACCCCACCGAAAAGAAATTTGCCTGGGAGATCGCCGCATGAACATCAACCCCCGCACCTGGTTCCCTGCCCGCAAGTCCAACGACATCGGCAGCGGTGCGATCGCGCGCGCCGCCACGGCGATGGGCCCGTGGCAGCAGGCGCTCAACGGCTTCGTGCCGCGCGAAGTGAACCCATGGTTCCTCGAGGCGCTGCGCTCGTCGCTCGGCGTGCTGGATGGCGCGATGAACCGGCTGGTGACGGTGGACGGCATCATCGACGTGGAGGGCGGCAACGACAAACTGGTGCAGCTGATCCAGCGCGAGCTGATCGCCGGCATTCCGGTGAACGACCTACAGGGCGGGCTGCAGGCGTTCTACGCGGGGCAGGGCAACGAGCTGTACGAGCAGGGTTTCACCGTGGCCGAGATGGTGTACGACCGGCGCGGGCGCGAGCTGATCGGGCTGCAGGTGGCCGACAGCAAAGGCGTGCTGTTTCACCGCGACCCCGAAAGCGGCCAGCTGCAGACCTGGTACCTGCCGCCGATGGCGAACGCCACCGGCCGGCGCGACGGTACCGACGCGGTGGAAACCGTGCTGCGCAACACCGCGCAGCAGCTCAACGTGGCGAAGATCCAGGGCAACGGCTACACGCTGGTGGCGCCGGAGCGCATGATCTACAGCGCGTTCAACCCCGAGAACGGCCAGCCCTATGGCGTGAGCCTGCTGCGCGGCATCGAGTTCGTCAGCCAGATCCTGCTGAAGATGCATAACGCCACCGGTCAGGCGTGGGAACGCTTCGGCGACCCCGTGTTCCACGTGAACTACAAGACCAAGAACCGCTCGCTGAAAAGCGACGCGCTGGACAAGCGCCGCCAGATGCTTGCGTCGGACCTGCATGCGGCGCTCACCGCCAAGCGCCTGGGCAATAGCGCCGACTTCACCACTGCCGTCGGCGCCGACGACGAGATCACCGTCACGATCATCGGTGGCGACGGCAAGGTGCTCAGCATCGAAATGCCGGCGCGCCACATGCTGGAGCAGATCCTCGCCAAGACCGGCCTGCCGGCGTGGATGCTCGGCATGCAGTTCAGCACCGCCGAGCGCATGGCCGACAACCAGGCCGAAGTGGTGCTGCAGGAAAGCAAGACCCGTTTCGAGGCGCGCCTGCACGGCCTGAACCGCGTGGTGGAAACCTGGATGCGCGGCCGCGGGCTCACCTGGAAGCCGGGCGACTGGAACCTCACCCAGAAGCTGCCCAACCTGCGCGACGAGCTGAAACGCGCCCAGGCCGGCTTCCTCAACGCGCAAACCGAGCTGATGCAGCGCGGCGGCAGCGCCGCCCCGGCCGGCCAGGACCCCGCCAGCGCCGACCCCAGCGGCTCGCCGGCGAAGACCGCGCACGAGATGGCGTTCAGCACGTTCGACCACCCAATCCTGCGCAGCGCGCTGATGACGCTGATCGCGCCACCGGTCGGCAAGCATGCCGGGCACGTGCACACCAAGGCCACCACCGGTGAAACCTGGGCCATCGACGACCCGAACCTGCCGCGCATCGAAACCGCCGCCATCGCGGCGCTGCAAACCGCATGGAAAAAGCTGGCCGACGACACGCTGAAAGCGCTGGAGCTGCCCACGACGAAAGCGACCGGCGAGGTGTTCGCGTTCGACATCGTCAGCATGCTGCAGCGGCTCACCCAACTGCAGGCGGAGTTCGTGGCCACCAGCACGGCTCCCGATAGCGCGCTGGTGCAACTGGCGCTGGAAATCTGGACGCGCGGCATCGAGAACGCCGCCGCGGGCGTGGACCGCGAGGCCGAAGCCGCCCAGGTCGTCGAGGCCTCACGCACCGCCCGTGCGCAAGCGCTGCCCGGCGAGCTGCACCAGGTGCTCAGCAAGACCACCGTGCGCGTCTACGAGAACGACATCGTGCACGCGCTGCAGGAAGGCGCGTACAACGGCGACAACCCGCGGCAGGTGGCCGCCGAGCTGCGCAAGAAATTCGACGGCCACAACTACGACTGGCAGCGCCTGGCCAGCAGCGAGATGGCCGTCAGCCATGCCAAGGGGCAGGCCGATGCGCTGCACGGCATGGGTATCGGTCAATACGACTGGATGCTCGCCCCGGAAGCCTGTGCCATCTGCGAGAAAATCGCCGCCGATGGCCCGTACGCCGTCGGCGTCGGCCCGATGCCCGTGCGCGATTCGCACCCCGGCTGCTTCTGCGTGATCGCGGGGAGGGTGTGACCATGCTGGGCTACATGACCGCTGCCGAAGCGCTGACCAACGGCTTCACCCACCACGGGAAATACTTCGGCGTGCCGGTCTGGATCGGCGGCGTGGACGACCCCGAGGCCGGCCTGCTCGTCGCCACGAAGTGGGCGCCGCTGGAATGCGTGATGACGCTGCTGCATCACATCGAGGGCACGCTGCGCCCGCTGATCTATCCGGGCGAGCCGCCGGCGTTCCAGTTCTGGGTCGGCGCGCCGATTCGCGCGTCCGTGGCGTAGCTGCCGCAAAGTGCGGCGCTTGGGTCTTGCTGCGCCACACCCAGCACCGGTTTGATGGGCCACGAAAGCTCATCAACCGACGTGGTGCACAGCGATGGACAAGGCCGAGATCACCAACCTGCAGCAGCAATCGGTGGCGCAGATCATCGAGCGACTGACATCGCTGAGCCGTGACGACCTGGTGGAGCTGGCAGCGCAGGAGGCGGCGAACGACCCGCCGCGCGTGACGCTGCAGACCGCGATCGACAAGCGGCTGGCCGCGCTGGACGACAACGGCGACGGCGGCGACGAAAAGAAACCTCCAGCGGTGGATGGTGCGGCGGTCGCGCCGGCGGCGAAAGCCGCCGGCAAGATCGAAAAGACCGATTTCCGCCACCCTGACTACAGCGGCCCGCTGAGCGGCGAGCAGGCCGACTGGCGCATGCACAACATCAAGCCTGCCGAGAAGGTGCGCGCGAAGTGAGTGTGCTCACGAAATCGTTTGCGATGCACGTCAAGGCAGCTCAGGCTGCCGATGACGCCGCACTCGCGGCGATTCGTGCCTACACATTGCGCGACTTCGCGGCGGATGAGTTGCAGATCCGCGAATACGTGCTGGTGCACAACTGCATCGACCGCGACAACGAGTGCTTCGACGAAAGCCTGATCGACGACTTCGCCCGCACGCTGTCCGGCAAGGGCGTGTATATCAAGCACCCGACAAGCTGGCAGGGTGATGGCGGCCCCGCCGAGGGGCGCGTGTTCGCCACCAGCACGCAAACCATGTCGATCGAGGCGCTACGCGAGCTGCTGCGCGAGCCCGGCCTGCAGTTGCCGCCGGATCGCACCAAGGCGAAAGCCATGTTCGCCCGCGCCTATTACGCCAAGACGCCCGACAACACGGCGCTGCTGATCAAGCAGGACGCCGGCATTGCTGGTGACGTATCCATCGGCTTCGAAACGGAGCTGCGCGAACCCGTGCCCATCAAGGATGCGCAAGGTCGTGAACTGACCGCGCGTCGCTGGGTCGGGCCCGGCGAAGCGATGGAAATGTCGTTGGTATGGCTGGGCGCACAACCCGGCGCGCGCGCCGTGAAATCCGCACAACAGAAACCCGAACCGGAGCAGACCATGTCCCTCACGAACGAAGAAATCACGGCTCTGCAGACCAAGGCTGCATCCGGTGAAAAGTCCGCCAATGTCCTGGCCGCGCTGAAGACCGCGCTGGGCGATGACGCCCAACTGCTCGACAACGTGGTCGAGCTGAAGGCGTACATCGCCGACGCCAAGGCGGCGAAGGCGCTGCTGGTGGACGACATCATCGCGATGGAGCGGCAGCTGAAGATCGTCGGCGACGAGTCGGAAGCCGTGACCGCCGCCAAGGAATTCCACGCCGGCAATTCGGTGGAGCGCCTGCGCGCGATCCAGAAGGGCTACGAGGCCCGCCTGCCGCAGCAGCGCACCGTAAAGGGCGCCAACGCCAACCAGGGTGCGCCGGGCTCGCAGGAAACCGCGAAGGATTCCGTCATCAACAACCCGGCCCTTGCGGGCTAAGGAGACAGCATCATGGGCCTGCAAGTTCGCTCCCCGGCATCGCAGATCAAGACCCTGCAGATGTCGCATACCGCGGCCACCACCGCGCACGTGCCGGTGCTGATCAACTCGCACCTGCTGATTCCCACGTCCACGGCCCTCGCCAACGCGCTGAACGGTTTCACCTACGAAGGGGAAATCTACGGCGCCGCCAAGGCCGCCGTGGCATGGGCCGCGCTGGACAAGCTGTACTGGGACAACACCGCCAAGGTGGTAACCAACGTGGCCACCAGCAACACGCCGATCGGTTACGCGCTGGAGGCCGCACTCTCGGGTGATGCCGCCACCGGCCTGGTCGCCTTCAACGCTTTCGCGGCCTAAGGAGCCAGCACCCATGCGCACTTTCAGCAAATTCCAGAATCTCGCCGCGGTGTCGGATCCGAAGGAGCAGCTCAAGGCACTCGAGCAAGCGATCAATATCGAGTTCAGCCTGCCGGCGATGTTCGCCGACATGGGCGGCCTGCCGCGCATCGAGGACGTGAACGGCATCAAGGTGATCGGCGGCAAGGGTGGCTCGATCCACGTGCCCGCGGTCGACCGCGTGAAAGGCTACCTGTCCACCAAGTGGGCGGTGCCGGGCGACAACCCGAACCTGGCCGACACGGCTGGCCGCGTGGTGGAGTTCTTCCACACCAACATGCCGGACATGGACCTGGGCTACCAGGCTGCGTTCGACCTGGTGGACCTGCGCGGCAGCAACCAGGACAGCTTCGACATCCTGGACGCGAACAACGGCATCACCTTCAACCAGGTGGCGCCGGGTGCCGAGGTGAAAATTCGCCGCGGCGTCACCGACGCGAAGGCCACCATCAGCGTGTGCACCTTCGCCGACGGCGTGGGCATCCTGGACGACTGGTTGCGCTTCCAGAAGTGGTGGAACGTCAGCGACACCGTGGCCGAGTTCAACGCGAAGGCGTGGGACAAGCTGGCGTCGTGGCATTACAACCTGTTCACCGCACTGAGCAGCGCGGTGAACATGGCGTTCGACACCGACGACACCAAGACCCTCAACAAGGCCGCCGCGAAGATCCTGCGCGCGGTGCAGGGAAAAGGCTATGGCGCCGGCAGCAATGCCGGGTTCCTGATCTACTGCGCGCCGGAAGACGTGGGTCGCATCACGAAGGTGCTCACCGCCACGGCGGGCAGCCTTCAGGTGGCTTACCAGCCAAACGCGGAGCCCATCACCGTGCGCGTCAGCGCGGTGATCGCCACCACCAACCTGCCGGCCAACCTCGGCGGGTACTACCTGGTGCTGCCGGGCCGCAAGCTGAAGCGCGGCAACTGGCTGGATCTCTCCATCGAAAGCGCCCGCAACATCTATGTGCGTGCCAGCGACTATGTGGGCACGTTCCAGGCGAACGCGGCGATCGGCGACAGCGATCAGATGGTTCGGGTGCTGTTTACCTGACCCCTGACCCGCGGGCACGTAACGATGCCGCGCGGTATCACCGCGCGGCATTTTTCCACGAGGCGACATGACCACTCCCAAGGCCACCCACGACGACCTGCTGGACGAGGGCTTTACCGCCATCCAGTTCGGCGTGGTCGACGCGAACTTCAACGCCTGGCTGGACAAGGTGCTGCTGTCGGCTGCGTTGTGGGTGGAGCAGAAGTGCGGCGCGCCGGTATATGCGGCGATGCCCGCGGGCAGTTACGCCGAAGACTGCGCGCGCAAGGCCGAAGTGGCGTATGCCAGCTCGGTGCTGTACCGCCGCCGCTACACCGCGGTGGATACCGCCGTAACCAACGGCCTGCAGAAAGACCAGGCGATGCTGCTGGCCGAGCTGCGCAAGAAGGAAACCGCCGCGCTGCAGGACGCCACGTACTGGCTGGGCGAGGCCATGCGCGCCAGCGACGTGGACGATGCCGGCCTGTACGACAGCAGCGGCCTGGCCAGCGGCGTGGTGGAAACCGGCCGCTACCCGGCCACGGTGGGGGTGGTGTCGTGAGCACCAGCTACTCGCCGCAGGAATTCGCCACCAAGGTGCGCGCCATCATCGCGGCGCTGGATGCTGCGCTGAAAAGCGGCGTCGCCAAGGCGGTCACGCTGACCAACAACGCCGCCGTCGCGAACCTCAGCGGCAGCCGCAAGGCCGAGCCGTGGACGTACCCGGTACCCATTCGCACGCCCGGCGGCTTGCGCGCCAACCAGCATTCGGAAATGACTACGCCGTTGTCCGGTGTGGTGTTCAACACCGCGGCGTATGCCGGCGCCATCCACAGCGGCAACGTCAGCGAGTGGGCCGGCCGCAACAAGCACCGCATGACGCAGCGGCTGGCGCGTCCGTTCATTGACGATGCCGTGGAAACCGCCAAGCCGCTGATGGTGATCCAGACCGAGGTCGAGGGGGCGCTGCAGGCATGGGCGTGAAAACCTTCACCGACGCCATGCGCACCCTGCTCACCACCGAGCAGCCGTTCGTGGCCGAACTCGAGGCGCTGATCGGCAGCACCGTCAGCAATGTGCTGCGTGCGAACCAGCCGTGGGCGTCCATCGGCGCGCAGCAGCTGCCGTGTTTCGTGATGGAGCAAGGCCCCGGGCAGGCATCGAACTGGGCCGGCGGCGACGACAGCGGCCTCACCATCGGCCACGCGCAGCAGGCGTTCGCCAGCGACCTGGACGTGTGCGTGCTGTGGAACGAAACCAGCCGCGATGCCTCCGCCGACCAGCGCGCGCAACTGCCCGACCTGTTTGCCCGCCTGCTGCTGCGCAACCCGCAACCCGGCGGCATCAGTGGTGCGTGGCTGCAGGAATGGGTGCCCGACCAGGGCGTGATGCATCCGCGGCAGTGTTGGGTGGCACGCATCCATGCCGAATACACGATCGAGGAATGAGCCATGAGCAAGACCTATGAAGTGTGCTTCAGCAAGACCGCCCGGCCGGGCGTGCGCGCCGTGGGCACTATCCAGCGCGGCGACAGCGTGAAGGTGGAAGCCGCCGAGGCGGTGCGCCTGGTCGACGCCAAGGGCCTGGCCTTCGCCAGCGCCGCCGACGACAAGGCGGCACGGCAGGAACTGGCCGGCGCCGCCCAGCCCGATATCGCAGCGGCTGCCCCGGCCGCTGACACCACCGAGGAGCACTGATCATGGGCCAGCAAGTACGAGGTTCCGGCATCCGCCTGGTCGGTGTCACCGACACCGCCTACCGCACGCCGCCGGTCACGCCGGATGCGCTGATCCTGCCGTTCGTATCGCACGGCGTCGCCGCCAGCGAAACCCGCGACACCGACGAGACCATCGACGGCTACCGCGGGCAGAACCGCAGCGTGGCCGGCGCGCAGACGCTGAACGGCCCGGTGCAGGTCAACGCCGCCCCACAGACCATCGGTTTCTGGCTGAAGCACCTGATCGGCGCGCCGGCCAGCAGCACCGCCACCGGCGTGACCACGCACGTGTTCACCCCAGCCATGAGCGGGGCTGCCGCGCTGCCGCCCAGCTTCACGCTGGAACAGGACATGGGCGCCGGCTTCACGTCCGGCAGCCGCTACATCCGGCACCTCGGCTGCCGTGTGGCCAGTTGCGCGATCAGCCTGGGGCCGACCGGCTTCGTGCAGTTCACGCCCACCATCACCGGCAGCAACGCCACCATCGGCGCCACCGCGCTGGACAGCACGCCCACGGACACCGGCCACGCCGCGTTCGAGGCGCTGGCCGCCGCACTGGTGTTCGGCGGTGGCAGCCTGGTGCTGGACGTGGCCAAGATGGATCTGGCGCTCACCAACAACCTGGACGAGGACACCCTCACCGTGGGCAGCGGCGGCCTGCGCGGCGACCTGCCCGAAGGCAAGTTCGGCTGCACCGGCACGCTCGACACCCTGGTGAAGGGTGACGAGCTGGTGCAGCAGGCGCTGACCGACACCGACACCAGCCTGGTGTTGACGCTGAAGCGCGGCACCGGCGACGGCAGCGACGGCAACGAGCAGTTGACCATCAGCATCCCGGCCATCGTGTTTGCCAAGAACACGCCGGTGGTGCCCGGCCCGAAGGGCTTGCGCCTGACCGGCAACTTCACCAGCCACCGCACCAGCGGCGAAACCGGCGTGACCTTCACGCTGAAAACGCCGCTGGCCACCATCCAGTAAGGAGACACCATGTTCCGATACGCCAAAGACGGCTGCGTGCGCTGGCCGGTCACCGTGCAGCAGGTGCAGGAAGATGGCAGCACAGCCGAGAAGAAGGTGCTGGTGACCTACCAGCGCCTGACGCGCGACGACATCCGCGCCCGCGATGCCGAAGTGATGGACTACACCGAAGCCTTCCGCGCGCTGCTGCCGGCCGATGGCGCCGCCGACAGCGGCGAGCTGGCGCGCAAGCGGCAGGCGCTTACCGACACCCGCATGGCCGCCGACGATGCGCGCCTGCGCGATCGCGTGAAGGGGTGGGGCGGCATTGCCGACCAGGACGGCACCGCTCTGCCGTTCAGCGCCGAGCTGCTGCAGGCCTTCATTGCCGACGAGCTGCTGCGCGGCGTGCTGCTGCGCGGGCTGCTGGATGCCAGCGCGGGGGTCGCCTCAAAAAACTCGTCGCCTGGGCTCGCTGGCTTGCCGGTGCCAGCCCAGGCATAACCACGGCGCACGGAGAGGAGCGGCTATGGGACGTGGAGAACGCGTGGCCCGGCACCGACCTGCCGGCGTACTGCAAGGCCTGCAAGGGCTGCGACGCCAGCAAGGGCGAAATCTGCCCGCGCCCGATCGTGCTGCCGGAAAACGTACCGGCGCTGCGCGCGTACGACCTATGCGACACGCAGTGGCGCGTGGCGTTCGGCGGGGCGGTGGGGCTGGATTACCCGGCCTGCATCGCCACGCTCGAACGCTACGTGCCGCGCTGGGAAAAGGAACAACCGACTGCTGAACCCCTGGACGTGCTGGACCTGCTGGACGACCTGCGCACCATCGAGCAAGCCCTGCTGACCGCCTGGGCGGAGAACGCGGAAAAGCGCAAGACCGAGAAGGCTGACGAGTGATCACCGAAAACACCCTGCGCACCAAGATCGAGGTTGCCGCCGATGGCCAACTGAAGGCCACGCTGGATGGCGTGGCGCAGAGTGTCGAAAAGATCGACAAGGCCCAGCAGGCCCAGGCCGAGTCCGCCAGCGCGGCGGCCAGCGCCGGACAGGCGAACGCCGCCGCCACGCAGGCCGTGGGCGAAAGCGCCGCCGAGGCCGAGGCGCGCATCAAGGCGATGGTGCAGGCGTCGCTGGAACGCCAGCGTACTGAGCAGGCGCAGATCACCGCCAGCATGCGCAGCGTGGACACCACCAAGGTGGCCACGCAGACGATCAACGAGCAGGTCGCCGCGCACCAGAAGGCGATCGCCGCCGCCGACGCCTATCGCGAACGCAGCGCCGCCGCCAGCAAGGCCGCCGGCAACACCGCCGGCCTCGACGCGCAGCGCGAGGCCATGCACAAGCTGCTGGGCGAGATCGACCCCACCGTCACCTCGCTCGACAAGCTGGACAAGCAGCAGGCGAAGCTGGCCGGCTTCAAGAAAGCCGGCCTGCTCAGCGACGACGACTTCACGCGCTTCAGCCAGGCCATCGACGGCAGCCGCAACCGCATCACCATGGCTGGCGAGGCGATGTCGCACTTCGGCGTGAATACGTCGCAGACGCGCCGCGAGCTGGGTTACCTGGTGAAGGATCTGGCGACCGGCCAGTATGGCCGCCTGTCGCAAACCAGCCTGACCCTGGCGGCGAACACCGGCATCATGGGCACTGCGTTCAGTGGCGCCGGCGTGGCGGTCGCTGGTGTCACCGCCTTGCTTGCCGCCTACGCCGTCGGCACCGGCGAGGCCTACCTCAACGAGCAGAAGCTCAACCAGGCCGTTGCCCAGACCGGCAACTTCGCCGGCGTCACCATGGGCGAGGTCAACGGCCTTGCCAGCGGGCTGGGCAATGCCACCGGCAAGGCCGGGCTGGCGCGCGACATCCTGCTGGCGCTGTCGGCTGACGGCAAGGTGGGCCGCGAGTCGTTCGCCGCGCTGGGTCAGGCAGCGTTCGACATGGCGCAGCTCACCGGCAAGAGCGCCGGCGAGGCAGCCAGCGCCGTCACGCAGATGTTCGACGGCACCGTCACCGGGGCGCTGAAAGCCAACGAGCAATATCACTTCCTCACCGACGCCACCTACGACCACATCAAGGCGTTGGAGGAAGAGGGGCGTGCGCAGGAAGCCGCGCAGGTAGCCGCCGAGGCCTTCCACGATGCGGTGGGGCCGCGCATCGCGGAAATGGAGAGTCAGGTGTATGGCCTCGCCAAGGCATGGGACAGCGTGGCGGCATCGACGAGGGGCTGGTGGGAAGAATTCAAGACCGGCTCCGCGCTGATCGCCGGCACCGCCGACATCACCACGCAGTATTACGCGCAACTGGGGCGCGTGCAGGGCGAGATCGAGCACTTCGGCAGCGCGTCGTTCGGCCAGCAGGAAAAGCTCGACCAGCTCAAGAAGCAGATGGACGCGGCCATCGCGCGCACCGACCAGCAGGCGGCGCAAACGCGCCTGAACAACGATGCGGTCACCGGCGACGCCACCATCGACCGCCTGTCCGCCAGCGTCGACAAGGCCGATGCGAAAAAACAGAAGCTGGCCGAACTCAGTGCCGCCTTCGACAAATTGTGGGGGAGCGCCGACCCCGGCAACGCGCGCCTGGCCGGCGTGCAGCGGCTGGTGGGCGCCGATGGCAGCGTATCGTTCAGCGGTGGCGCCTACGACAAGCTGCGCGCGGACATCGAAAAGAAGTATGCACCGCCCAAGGGCCCGAAGAACCCCGAGACGAACGCCTACGCCACGTTCGCCAACCAGGTCGATGCGCTCGGCATCAAGAACATCACGGCCGACGATGCCGCGGTCACGAAGTACGAGCAGGGCATCGCCAAGCTGGCCGAGGACATGGCCAACTACATGGCCAAGGGTGGCGACGCCACCAAGGCGGCTGCGGAATTCAACCGGGGCCAGCAGGCGCTGCAGCAGACGCTGGACGCCAACCACGCCCGCGAGCTGACAGCGCAGGCGGAATACGCCGCCGCGCTCGACAAGAGCAATGTGGCCCTGCAGCAGCAGGTGAACAACGAAATCGCCCGCATCGGCATGGGCGACAAGGAATACCAGCGCAGCCAGGCGATCACCAAGGCCTATCAGGACGAAGCGGACGCGCTGGAAAAACTGTCGCTGAAGCGGCAGGCCGGCATCAACGGCGAATCCGGCGGCCTTTCGCAGGCGAGCTACGACGCCGACGTGAAGGCGCTGCGCGCGGCGACCGCCGAGAAAGTGAGCATCATGCAGGACGGCTACCGGCGCATGGATGAAGCGCAAGGTGACTGGTTGAGCGGCACCAGGTCGGCGCTGCAAAACTATGTGGATGCCGCGCGCGATGTAGCTGACACCGTGCGTGACGGCTTCGCCGGCATGTTCGGCAATATGGAAGACGCCGGCGTGGATTGGCTCACCGGCAGTGAATTGAACATGAAGTCACTCGAAAAGGACTTCGAGCGAATGCTTGCACGTATGCTGATCCGGGCGCTCGAAGCGCAGGCCATGAGTGCTCTGCTTGGTGCGATTGGTGGATCCTATGGGGCGGCTAGTACCAACACCTTCAGCAGCATAGGCACCGACTCGTCGGGCGGAAGCATCAATTTCGTGTCGCAGGTAGGCGGCCGCGCCGGCGGCGGCCGCATCGACGGCCCCGGCACCGGCACCAGCGACAGCATTCTCGCGCGCGTGTCCAACGGCGAGAACGTGATCACCGCCAGCACCACCGACTACTACGGCCAGTCGTTCATGGATGCGCTGAACGCCAAGCAGGTGCCGCGCTTCGCCGATGGCGGGCGCGTTGGCGGCGGCGCTGCTGGCGGCATGGCCGGCACCGATGCCGGTGGCGTGGTGGTGAACATCTATGGCGCCGAGAACGGCGCCCGCACGGAACAGCGCGATGGTGCGGACGGGCGCAAGTACCTGGATATCTTCATCAACGCCGCCGCGCAGGACGTGGCGCGCGGTGGCCGGCTTGGCCAGGCCATCCAGGCCGCCACCGGCACGCGCCGGCCGGCGCGCAGCTACGCCGCGGCGGGGGGCTGAGCGATGCCCAACCCTACGTGGCCCAGCACCCTGCCGCCGCCGCTGGCCGACAACACGGCCAGCTACCAGGCGGTGAGCAATGCCATCCGCAGCAACAACGAGGCCGGCGTGGCCAAGGTGCGCCGCCGCTTCACGGCCGTGGCCACGCCGTTCAACTGCTCGTTGAAATTGACCCAGACGCAGTACGCCACGCTGATCACGTTCTACGAAACCACGCTGGCCGACGTGTTGCCGTTCGACTGGACCGACTTCCGCACCGACGGCACTGCCACGTATCGCTTTATCCAGCGCCCGCAGGGCAGCTACCAGCAAGGCTCGGTGAACCGCTGGCTGGTTTCGCTGCAACTGGAGAAATTACCTTGAGCACCACGCAGGTCAGCATCAACGCGATGCGCGCCATGTTCGCGCAGCAGACTGCCGAGGTATTACTGGTGGCGCTGACCATCACGCACCCGGACATCACCACGCTGCGACTGGTGAACAACACGCAGCCGGTGGTGCGCGCTGCGGGCACCTACCAGCCGTACCCCATGCAGCTGAGCCTGCCGGCGCAGCGCGACGACCAGTTGCCGCAGGTGGATATCGTGATCGACAACGTCGACCGCGAAGTGCTGCGCCAGATCCGTACGGTCAGCGGCGTGCCGCAGGTGACCATGGAAGTGATCCTGGCCAGCAGCCCCGATACGGTGGAGGCCGGCCCATTCGACTTCGCGCTGAAGCAAGTCAACTACGACGTGCTGGCGATCACCGGCACGCTGGGCTACGAAGACGACATCCTCAATCAGCGCGTTCCAGCCATGGACTACACGCCGACGAACTCGCCGGGGTTGTTCCTGTGATCGCGCCTGCGTTCGCCGAGCCGTACGTCGGCATCCCCTACCTGGACAAGGGCCGCGACCGCGCCGGCATCGACTGCTGGGGCATTGTGCGCCTGGTGCTGGGCGAAGTGTTTCACGTGGACCTGCCAAGTTACGCGGAAACCTACCGCGACGGCGATGACTGGCAGGCCATCGGCGATGCCGTGCGCGCTGGCCTGCTGGACGGTTGGGAGCGCACCGAGCAGCCGCGCGGCGGCGACCTGCTGGTGCTGAGCATCGCGAAGCGCCCGTGGCACTGCGCGCTGATGCTGGACAGCCTGCATTTCCTGCACGCCAATCCGGGCGATAGCACGGTGATCGAGCGGCTTGACACGCCGCGCTGGGCGCGGCGCATCGAAGGAATCTACCGGCATGGCTGACGGCAACGGCATCGTCACCCTGCTGGGCCGCGCGCACCCGCTGGCGGAAACCGTCTACGCCGAGGCGCAAGCGGGGCAGACCATTGCGCAGCTGCTGGGCGATGGGGCGGCGCAGAGCGTGCGCGTGGAGCTGGGCGGCGAAGTGGTGCCGCGGCAGCTGTGGCCGCTGGTGAAACCGAAGGCCGGTCAGCAGCTCACGGTGACCGCGGTGCCGATGGGCGGCGGCAGCAGCAATAAGCTGCTGAAGATCGTGGTTGTGATCGTAGCATTCGTCTATCTGTGGTTCACGGGGTTTACTGACTGGCAAGGGGCAGGGATGATCCTGTCCCTGGGTTTCGCCGCCGTGAACCTGCTGGTGCCGCCGCCGATGCCGAAGCTGCCCGGCGCCGGCGATCCGTTCGACACGCTGAACTCGCTGACCGGCACGCAGAACCGCGCCACCGTCTACAGCCCGATCCCCTGCGTGATCGGCACGGTGCGGTTTTTCCCCACGCACGCCGCGCTGCCGTACACCGAGATCATCGGCACCGACCAGTACCTGCGCCTAATGCTCGACCTCGGCCCGGGCGACCTGGACGTATCGGACATCCTGATCGGCGAAACGCCCATCGGCACCTACGACGACGTGGAGTGGGAAATCACCCCCACGCCCACGCTGTACACCAACGATATCTATGAGTTGGTGGTAGCGGTCAACATGAACGGCAGCGCCGCCACCGCCACACGGGCAGGGCAGAGCAACAGCCGCGAAATGTCGCTGGACCTGCAGTGCCCGTCCGGCCTGTTCGGCGTGGACAACAAGGGCCGCGACGTGGCGGGACACATCGCCGTCACCATCGAATACCGCGTGGTGGGCTCCGGCACCTGGCTCAACGCCGCCGCGGCCGCCGGCGTGTCGATGTCATCGGGCGCGATCGCCAGCGACGGCAGCACCACCTTCACCGTGAGCAGCAGCGCGCGCAAGGCGGTGCGCGTAGGCGTGCGCTGGAGCCTGCCGACCACAGGGCAGTATGAAGTGCGTGTGACGCGCGGCGCCACCACGTGGGACGGCACCACCACCACCAGTTATGCGGACATGGCCTGGACCGTGCTGCGCAGCGTTAGCAGCGCGCTGCCCAGCACCACAGGCACCACCAAGCTTGCCCTGCGTATCCGCGCCACCGACCAGCTCAACAGCGTGGTCAGCACCATCAGCGTGCTGGCCTCGCAGCGCATCCGCACATACGACCCCGGAACCGGCCTGTGGACCACCGGCGTGGCCACCAGCAACAACGCCTGGGTTTACCACTGGCTACTCACCGCGGCGCCGCCGCAACTGGTGGCGCGCCTGGTGCCGGAATCGCGCATGGCCATCGACGAGATTGTCGACTGGGCGGCCGACTGCGAGGCGATGGGCTACGTGTACAACGCCATGGAAGAGGCCGGCCGTACCCAGATGGAGCTGCTGCGCGACGTGCTGGCCAGCGGCCGGGCCACGTTCGGCATGTACAACGGTCAATACGGCTGCGTGCGCGACGTGGCGCAGTCCACGCCGGTGCAGATGTTCACCCCGCGCAACAGCTGGGAATTCAGCGGCCAGCGCCTGTTCTTCGACCCGCCGCATGCGCTGCGCTGCCAGTTCATCAACCCCGAGGCCAACAACCAGCAGGACGAACGGGTGGTCTATGCCGACGGCTACAGCGCCGATGGCGCCGGCGGCACGGCGGTGGCTACGCGTTATGAGCCCATGGACCTGCGCATGTGCACCGACCCCGTGCCGGTATGGCGCATCGGCACCTATCACCTGAAGGCCAGCGAAAAGCGCGTGAACACCTACAGCTGGATGGCCGACATGGAGCATCTGGTGTGCAAGCGCGGGCATCTGGTGACGGTGGCGAACGACGTGGTGGAGTGGGGCGCCGGTTCGGCGCGCCTCAAGACCATCGCGGGCGACCGCAAGAGCGTGACGCTAGACGGCGCCGTAACGCTGCAGGCGGGCCTGCTCTACGCCATGCAGGTGCGCAGCGACGACGCCGTACAAGCCGTGATCAACACCAGCACCACCGGTGCCGGCGACGTGGCTGCGTTCGCGTTCGCCACGGCGCTGCCGGCGAACGTGCAGGTGGGCGACCTATGCGTGATTGGCGAACGCACGCTGGTGACGCAGCGGCTTATCGTGCAGCGCATCGAACCGCAGCAGGATCTGAGCGCGCGCCTGACCGGCGTGGATGAAGCGCCCGACGTGCCAGCCGCCGGCACCGGCACGCCACCGCCGTTCGTCAGTTCCATCACCGGCACGCCGTGGTGCGCCGCCCCGCCGCCACCCGACGTGAATGTGCGCATCAGCGACAGCGCCGCCGACGACGCCGGCGTGATTCACGCAGTGGCGGGCATCAGCGGCGCGGCAAAACCCGGCATTCACCGCATACCGCTGTACGGCGGCGGCTGCCCGACGATCGACAGCACCGTGATCGTGGTGGTCGACGGCGCCGATGTACCCAAGCGCGCGGGCGATGTGGAGCCCGGCGACGTGCTGCGCACCTTCGACCCCGACACCCTGGAGCCGTCCGCCGCCGTCGTGACCGACAGCATGCAGGAAATGCAGCCCTGCGTGGCGGTGAGCACGGCGGCCGGCAAACTGATGCGCTGCTCCACCAGCGCGCCCATCCCCACCCACCGCGGCGGACTGCGTCTTGCGCCAAACATCGGCGGCCACGACATGCCCGTGCGCGTCGACGGCGCTGCCGCGTGGAGCGCAGCCACGCGCATCCGCTCGCTCGGCATGCTGCTGGTGCAGCGCATCAGCTGCAACGACGGCTGTTTCTGGGTCGACGACTGCGGCCACCACAACAAAAAAGCCCGCGACGTGGAGGACCGATAAATGGCCGTATCGTCCGCCGTACGCCGCGAAGTGCGCTGGCGCGTCACGGGCACCAGCGCCTGGAGCGACATCGCCAGCTGCTCGCCGGTCGCCGAACTCACCCTAGAGGAGTTGGACCGCACCAAGATCTACGACGTGGAAGTGCGCGATATTTCCGCCTGCGGTGCTAAATCGGCATGGGTGCTGCACTCGGCGGTGATCCCCGACGTGGCGCCGGGCAACATCGTCCTGAGCGACTTGTACGCCGACGCCGCCGCCGCCCAGGCCGCGGCCGACGCCGCCAACGCCGCGCTGGCCGACATCGCCAGCGACGGCATCCTGTCACCCGTCGAAAAGCCCGTGGTGATCCGCGACTACAACGTGATCACCACCGAGCAGCCCGGCATCGACGCGCAGGCCACCGCCTACGCCATCACCACCCAGAAAACCGCCTACGACACCGCCGTCAGCGCGCTGACCAGCTACCTTGGCACGCTGACCTCGCCGGTGCTATGGAGCGACCTGACCGGCAACACCACCATCGTCGGCGCCACCTTCCGCAGCAAGTTCGCCGATGTGTACACGACGCGGCAGGCGCTGCTGAACGCGATCTACGCGGCGGCGAAGGCGAAGGCGGATGCAGCGCAGGCAACGGCTGACACTGGCTTGGGTCAAGTCACGCAGCTGCCGGTCATCAACGGCGGCTTCGACATCGCGCCGACCGGATATGGCTGGGGCGCTGATCCAGGATCGGGCTGGACGATCGATACCGCAGGCAACACACCGGGCATCGGGCCGAACTCCGCGGTGCATCCCGCCGGAGCTGGTGGAACTCAAGTATTTCGGAACGGCGGCCTTGCTGCTTGCGGACCAACGCAGGTTTACAAAACGCAGGCTCTTATCAAGGCGGTCGGTGCCAATGGGTCATGCTACGTCGCCATTTCGTGGTGTGACGCGGCGGGCGCCGAGATATCCACGACAGCCGGAAACTTGGTGACGGGAACTACCACCGCTGGATCATACGCAGTCGGCCCGGCTCCGGTGGGTACGTTCTACGCGAGAACCATTCTCGTCGCAAACGGACACACGGCGGGAACCTACTACGCCGACAACGTTGTCTGCACGCAGTACCCAAGCAGCGTGGGCGAAGTGCCCGATGGTGGCGGGCGCTATGCGGTACATGCCGTCGATGGCAACAACCTCGCACTCGTGGATTTCAGTCAGGCGGGCCACGTCAACAAGCAGCTCGATAACATTGCTGACGGCACGACGTTCATTCGATCCATGCAGCCGTCCGGCGTTGGGAGCGGCTTCGACATTGATAATGCGATGTTCCAGATTCCTGTTGACGCGAGTGGCATCCCTGGATGGGTACCAAACGGAACGGCCAATATTTTTTACCAGAGTTCTGCACCGGCGCCGATCTATGGCGCGCAGTATTTGACTTTATACACCGGAGCTACCGGCTACTCCTACGCGCAGTCGCGCAAAGCGTTCAAAGTGAAAGTCGGCGACATCATCTCCATTGCTGCCGAAATTTATGCGTCGTCTAGCGCTTTCTCATTAGCCAACGTCGCGTTTTACACCGCTTCCGGTGCCTACGTTTCAGCCATCAGTGCCACATCATCGTCGGCATCTTGGCAGGGGGTTGTCGCATCGGGTCCGGTGCCGGCCACGGCTGATCACGCATACATCACGCTGCAGTGCGCGAACGCCGCCGCCTACGCCCTGTTCAACGCCATTGTTGTCACTGTCAACGACGTTCGCGTTGCCGGCAGTGGCGCCCGCCTCGGCGACATGCGCAACCAGGTCATGGTGGGCGTGGGCAACTACGGCGCCGGCTGGTCGGGCGGCGGCATCACCTACAGCGCGAGCAGCACGAGCGCGACGATCACGGCGGCGGCGGCCACGCTGCAAATCGGTGACACACCGCTCGCCTACAACTCGGCGAACGTCACAGTCAGCGGTTCCGCGGGACTGGTGCGCACGTACTACCTGTACTACGACGACGGCGGCTACACCGGCGGCAGCAAGACGCTCAACGCTACCACCAGCCAGATCACGGCGCTGGCGGCCAATGGCCGCATGATGGTCGGGCAGGTGACCGTTACCTTTCCGACCAGCGGCACGGGTGGTGGCGGCGGTAGCACGGGTTGCCCGGATGAGAACGCGTGGGTTCTTCGCGCCGATCCGGATGGCGTGTTTGGCGACGTTCCGGTGCAAGCCAAGACGATCCTCGCGGGGCATTATTTGCGGCTCACGGATGGGCGATCCGGCCTCGTGACCTATTCCAAGCGTAAGGACTCGGCACGCGTGCGGGTGACGGATGAGAACGGCGAAACGCTGACTTGTTCGACTTCGGCTCCGCTGGAGCTTGCAGGAACGACTGGCGAGTGCGTGCTGGCTCCCAAGGCAGCAGGCCGCCAGATCAAGGCGCTGTCCGGTGGCGTGGCGTTCGACCCGCTGGTGTGGAAAGTCGAAGATGCCGGAGACGGCTACGTGCAGCACATCACTTGCCAAAACGCGTGCTTCTGGACTGGCGACGCCCCGGGCTACCTGTTCGGGCACCACAACCTGAAGCCGCTGAACCCATAAGGCCATGACATGAGCTACACGAAACTGACCGACCCCATTCCCGACATCGCCACCGCGGTGGCCCAGGCGCTGGTGCAGAACAGCGTGGACGTGGCCGGCATCGCCGATGCCCTGCTGGCCGCCGGCACGGCGGTGCAGCTGGAGACGGGCGACAAGGTATGGGTGTCGTGCATCGTGCACGACCGCGCCGAGACGCCGCAGATCGACTTCCTCACCGTCGCGATCGCCTGCCGGCCGGACGTGACGCCGTGGCTCAAGTCGAACGGTCAGTTGGTATGCAGCGTCTTCTGGAGCGGCCTGTGGCCGGACAACCTGGCCGCGCTGGGTATCGACACCGTGCGCCGCGCGCTGATGATGGTGGCCCTGGGCGAACCGCAGCCGCAGGTGCCGATCCCCAACCCGGATCCGGCACCCGCCCCGCAGACGCAGGACGCGATCCCCGGCATCGCCGAGGCGTCGCACTCGATCCGCACCGCAATCACCACCGCCACCGAATTGACCGCGCCGCTGGCTGACGTGCTCTAGGGCGAAGCGCCGCGCGCCCAGGCTACCCGTTCGGCCAACGGCGCCGGCAAATCGTCGCCGCAGCGGCTGCGGTACGCGGCGATACGCAGGTATTCCTCCCGCAGCATGTCTTCGGTGACGTCATCGTGCGGCACGGCGCAGACGAACTCCTGCCCATCGAAGTAGTACCGCCAATACTGTCGATGCATGAAGATGCCCCGGTGGCACTTGTAGCAGAGGATGCCCACCCCGCTCAGGTCCCAGTTCGGATGCCCGCAGGCGTCGCAACAGCCGCCCGGCCCGAACAGGGAATTCATCTTGCTGAGATCGCGACCGGCCATGGCCGCAGGGTAGCGCCGCGCCGTCTCACATCCCGCTGCGGCGCCCGGGCCTTGCCGCGCCACACCCGCGGCGCGGACGCTGCCGGCATGACGGCGAGCAACTTCAGCACGTGCCTGGCGCTGACCCTGGTCTACGAGGGCGGCTATGCGGCCCACCCCAAGGACCCCGGCGGCGCGACCATGTGCGGCGTCACCCAGCGCGTGTACGACGAAGACCGCGATGCCCGACGCCTGCCGCGCCAGCCGGTGCGACTGAGCACCGAGGCGGAGCGCGCGGCGATCTATCGCCGCCGCTACTGGGGGTTGGCCAGTTGCGACTGGCTGCTCGCCGGCGTGGATTACGCGGTGTTCGACTTCGCCGTGAACAGCGGCGTCGGCCGCTCGGTGAGTGTGCTGCAGCAGATAGTGGGCGCCGTCGTCGACGGCGCGATGGGGCCAGCCACGGTGGGCCGCGTGCGCAGCTACTGCGCCAACCACCACGCCACCGCGCTGATCGACGCGCTGTGCCTGGAACGTGACCGCTTCCTGCGCTCGCTGTCGCTGTACACCACGTTCGGCGCCGGCTGGACGCGCCGCGTAATGGGCGCACAGCCCGGTGCGCAGCCCGGCGACACCGGCGTGATCGACCGCGCCTGGGCCATGGCCATGCAGCGCGCCGTGGCGGCGCCGACCGCGCCGGTGGTCACGCCGAAAACCTACCTCGCAAAGGCCGCCTGACATGACCGAACCCGTGACTGGCGCCATCGGCATCAAGCTCGGCACCCTCGTGGCGGGCTTCGCCGGCGGCGTGGTGAGCCTGGCTTTCATCCAGGGGCTGACCCGCTGGCAGGCCGTGATGTCGGTGGTGGTGGGCGCGCTGAGCGCGGCCTACCTGACCCCGGTGGCGGTGGCCAAGCTGGATATTTCGCCGGAGTTGCAGAACGGCGCGGCGTTCATCGTGGGCCTGTGCGCGATGAACATCATTCCGCTGATCAAGTTGGGCGCAGGCAAGCTGGTTGAACGGTTCTTCGGTAGTGCTCCACCCACACAGGGGGATGGAGGTCAACGGTGAACATCATCAGTGTGCTGGACGTGGCGTTGCTCGCGACGGTCCTGTTGTGCGCGTGCGATGCGTTGCGGCAGATCCGCCCGCGGCGGCAACCCTGGCGCGCGCTGGCGTTTGCGCTGGCGGCGATCGGCGCGCTGGGCTGCATCGACGCGCTGATTCGCGGTGAACGCGTGGCGTGGTTCACGCTGGCGTTGCACGCCGGCTTTGCCATCTACTCGGTGGCGCGGCTGCAGGCGCGCAACGCCGCGCTGGGCCAGCTCGCCCGCCGCTACCCCATGAGGCGCCGCACATGGCCGTGATTCGTCCCTACCTCGCGCTGGGCCTGACCTTGCTGCTGCTGACCGGCACCTGGTACTACGGCCACACGCGCTACGCCGCCGGCGAGCTGGCCGGCAACACGCGGGTGGCGCTGCTCACCGCGCAGCATGCGCAGCAGTTGCAGTACCTGGCCGAGCTGTCGACGCGGGCCAGCGAAGCGGCGCGCGAGGCCGAGCAGAAACAGGCGCAAGGTTTCGCCGCCATCGCCGCACACTATGAACAGGACAAGGCCCATGCCCAATCGCAAGCTGACCGCGTTATCGCTGACCTGCGCGCTGGCACTCTGCGGCTGCGCCGAACGTGGCAATGTGCGCCCGCCGCTGGTGTGCCCGAAACCGCAGCCGGCGCCGGCCAGCCTGATGGTGACGCCACATTACGAGCAGAGTCTGCGGCTGCAATTGTTCGAATCGGAGCCGAGTGCGACGCGCAAGTGAGGGGGCTACAGGCGGCGTTGCGGGCAAGGCCGTAGATCTACTCGCTGTGCGCCGCTACCAAGCACACGCAGCCAGGGTGCGAATCGATCACCGGCAACGGCCCTGAACCGATGACATAGGGCCCGCCGGCCGCATAGGCGCTGCACCGGATGCAATCGTCCGCCCCGTTGATCCAGTCATAGCGCTGCCATCCTGTATCGGCAAATTCCTGCAGGTGCTTGCGCGTACACGCGATGGACAGCTCGTCGCCGTACCAACCCCGCCAGTCGAAATCGAGATGCGGAAAAGTCTTTGCCAGGCGCCGGGCCACGTCCATCGGCTTGTCGTTCCGCTTCGGCTCGGCGCCGACGATGTCCATGATCTGCTTCTGCAGCGGACGCAGCCGCGGATCCGCGCACGAAAGGTAGCCACGCCCAACCATGAGTTCGCGGATGGCCCGGGCCGAACGACGCATGGTTTCCTCGAAGCCGCCATGCATGAGTTGCGCCTCGTCCTGCAGCAGCGCAAGCACACGCTGCGACACGCGGCACACCAGTTCGTCGCCGTCCACCCCTTCGGGCAATTCGATCTCGGTTTTCAGGGTGTGCCTGGGCATGGTGGTCTACAACGGCATGCTTATTTCCATGTCAGTTCCAGCGCGCCGAACGCCCACCGTCACCACATCGCCCGGCCCAACCGTAGCAATGAAGTTGTTCCAATCTTCACCGTTCCGGATGCGCTTCCCGTTGAAGAATTTCACCAGGTCGCCGGCCTGAAGTCCCGCCGTCGCTGCGCGACCTCCCGGGGTCACAGCCATGATCTTCACGCCGACAGATTCCGCCATGATGGTCGCCGGCCGGTCGTGATCGTCCACGGCCTGCGTCTGCGCGCCTATTTTCAGTGGCGCGAACATGGCGCCGGCTTGTTTTATGGCCGTTCCGAACGCGATCACCTGATCTTTGCTCGCTGGCTGGCAGCCGAAGATATTGCCGCAGCCCACCCGGATGGTCAGCGCGAAAACCCCGGCAGGCCCCGCCACCTTGCTTACCGTGCAGGCGGTCATGGGTGAGTATTCTGGCGAGTTGTACGTTTGAATCAGCGAATCGGTGGCGGTCTGGATCTTCATTCCGCAGTTGTTGGTAACCCAGGCAGACGCCGCCGCCCACTCGGCATCGCACTGCTTCTTCGTCTCGCACATGGGTATGGACGCGTCCATGTCCTTCTGGTTCTGCTCGCGTTGCGCCTGGCTCACGCAGCCACTCAGGGCCACCGCGACGAGCACGCCAAAAATAATATTCCTCATTTTGAATCCCCTGTTTGGCTTCGGTCCTCGGTAGCAATGTCGCTCTACGGCATCAAACACGCAACCGCATGCTATTTCGCCTTTTTACCTAGCAGTACGAGCAAGGCCTTGACGCGTTCAGAACCTATCGCACGCCCCGCGTCTAGCAATTCTATCAACTCGGGCGCAAGGGCCACTCGATAATCGGGAACCGGCTCATTGACCATCGGCTCGCCGAAAACCATGGGGCCGCGACCGGTAGCCACCCACTCGAATGCAAGCCCGCTCAGCCTGGCGATCTGGTCCAGGTTCTTCACGCTCGGCGATGTGCCGTTCTCCATTTCCCACTGGGCCACGGCCCCGCGGCTTACTCGCAATTTCGCGGCGAACTCTTCCTGAGAAAAGCCCGTTCGGCGTCTCGCCTCGCGAATTCGCGCATGTATCTCAGCCAAAACCGATATCTCCAGCCCGTATAGCCCTCTGCGCGTGCTGTATAGCGCAGCTAACGCGAATCCGTTGCTCGTATCGCTTGCAATGTCAGAATTGCTAGCTATACTAGGCGCCATGGACATCCGCACCGCTCGTAAAGCTAAGGGCTGGACCCAGCAGAAACTTGCCGACCAACTCAAGGTCAGCCGGGGGGCCGTGGCCCAGTGGGAAATGGACGACGGCACGCGGCCCGATCCGGCACATGCCGTGAACCTGACGAAGCTGCTGCCCGATCTGCGGCTCGAACATATCTACGCGATCAAGCAGGGCAGGGCCGCCGCATGATCCTCGACGGCTATGTGCGCGTGTCTACCGACGATCAGCGCAAGAACGGGCGCAGCAAGGATCAACAGCCGCCGCGTTTGCTGGATCACTGCCAGAAGCTTGGGCAGACGTTTGGCGAAATGATCATCGACGACGGCGTGAGCGCCGGGCGGTCGCTGGCGACCCGTCCAGGTGGCGAGCGCCTGATTCACCGGCTGCGCACCGGTGCCGCTGATGGCGTGATCGTGGTGCATCTGGACCGCATGTTTCGCGTGGCCTCCGACGGCTTCCTGTTTTTCGACCGGCTGGTGGATCGCGCCGGCGTGGCGGTGCACAGCATCGAGCAGGCGATCGACACCAGCACCCCGGGCGGTTGGCTGAGCATGGCCATGCAACTGGTGGCTGCCGAGTACGACCGGCGCCAGGACATTCACCGGGCGATCGCATGCAACACCTCGTTGCGCGAAGCGGGGAGGGTGTACGGCAGCGTTCCGTATGGCTGCGTGGACGCCATGCGCGCACCGGACGGCAGCTGGCAGCCCGTTCCCGCGACGTGGCAGCCGGGCGACAAGCTGGACCGCTGGCTGATGCGCGATCCGCTCACGTGGCAGCAGCGCGTCGATATCGTGCACGCGCTCGACCGCGGCGACTCGCTGCGCACGGTGCGCGCCTACCTGCTGGAGCGCGCCATCCCCAGCCCCAGCGGCAAGCGCCAGTGGAGCCTGAACACCCTGCGCGAATTGCGTACCCATCACGAGTTCCTTGCATCCCTCCCCATGGCTGACGTGCCCCACGTTGCCACGATGCGGGGTGCTGCGCCTGACCCGGAGGTTTCAGCCCATGTCTGAGTTGCAGATGGAGGCCGACGGCATGCCGGCCATGACCCCCGAAGCCCGCGCCGCCTTTGCCCGGCTCACCCACGCCACCGCGCACGAAGCCATGACGCTGCGCACACTCAACGCGCGCATCCGCAGCCGCGGGCTGACCACGGTGGAGCAGGTGCACGCGCTGGTGGCGGAAATGCTGACCGAACGCGCCCACCGCATCGGCATGGACCCGGACCTGGTAAGCGATGCCCACGAGGCCGCCACCGTCGATCGCCTGCTGGACATGGCCGTGCTGGGCCAGCAGGTGCGCCATGCGTGAGAACCGCAGCCAACTGATCGCCGAACACGTGATGCTGGCGCTGGCCCGCAGCGCGCTCACCGAGCGCACGTACGCGCAGCACGTGGCCGACATCTACCTGGAGCGCACGCCGCTGCATGCCCGCACCGTGACGTTCGCGCAATCCAGCGACCCGTACGCCGACAGCGAGGCCAACCGCCAGACGGTGAAGCGGATGCTGGACGGCCGCGTGCGCATGGCCGTGGATATCGAGGAAGCGCTGATCCTCGCGCTGCCGCAGCCCTACCGCCAGCAGCTGCTGGCCGAGCTGGCCGAGCGCCTGGGCCTGATGGCCGCCGAGCTGCCGGCGCCGCACGCCGCCGGCCAGCAGCACCAGGTGGGCGACCTGCTCAGCGCCGCCGGCGGTGCGCTGGACAAGCTCAGCAGCATGCTGGACGACGGCGTGCTGGACGAACACGACCGCGACCACGCCGAGTCCGCGCTGCTGGCGCTGGAAACCCTGCAGGCGCGCACCGCCACGCTGTGCGACGCCATCCGCCAGCACGTGCTGCGCACCGGCGGCAGCCTGCGGAGAGTCAAGTAATGGCCGGGTGTTTCGCTGATGGCCGTGGTGGGGCAGGGCAACCCGCAATGGTGCGGGCCACCCTGGTATGGGCACCACGGCCATCAGCGCAGCGCCTGCTGCAACAACCACCGAGGAACCACCATGGAAAAGACGTTCGAGTACGAGCTGCATCAGGAAGTGTCGCTGCGCTGCAGCGGCGAGCAGGGGAGTGTGATTGGTCGCGCGGAGTACGCCGAGAGCAGTCCGAGCTATTTCGTTCGCTACAAGGCGGCGGACGGGCGGGCGGTCGAAGCGTGGTGGTCCGCGTCGGCACTGCAGGCGGCCTGATCGCTGACCTGATTGCGCAGAACTACCTGCTGCACAAACAGAGAACGCCCAGGGCGGCAACCCCGGGCGTTCGGATTGTCCACCGCTCTGGAGAACAAGCAGACATGACCACTCTACCGCAAGCCCTGCCGCCACGCCAGATGGCCGCGGCCCGTGCCGCGCTGATGCGCTGGTACCCCACGATGTCGCTGCGCCTGATCGACGCGCTGCGCCTGCACCGCCCCGGCTACCCGCTGATGGCGGGCGGCAAGGCGAAGCAGGGGAGTGTGCGGGCATGAACTTCCCGACCCTGCTGGTTGGCCAGGCCAACCCCGAGCGCGACGCGCAGTTGGCCGAGGCGATGGCCGCCACCACGGCGCAGGATGCGGCGCACAGGTTCAAGGTGTCGCGCAGCACCGTGCGCGATGCCGCCGCCCGGCACCACGCCCGCCGCGAGTTCGACCTGTTCCTTGAAAGCGTTACCCCCCCCTCAGTACACCTGCGGGTGTGCCACGTGGTCACCACCAAGCCCTTCGTGAAGGTGGCGCTGGCCGCGTACCGCGCCTACCCGGGCACGCTGAAGAAACTGGAAGTGCCGGGCTGGGTGCTCACCGACGGCGCGCAGCGCTGCACCATCGCCGACCTGCAGCAGGCCATGCGCAGCAAGGGCAAGACGCCGGAGTCGGCCAAAGCCCGCAAGGCGGCACGCGAACGCCTGGGCATGGAGGCCTGACGCCATGAGCAAGAAGCAGATGGACGTCTATTTCCACGGCGAGCGCGAAGGCGCCGACTGGCGCGGCCAGGTGATCGGCAACGACGGCAGCGTGAAGGCCCGCACCAGCAACCTGTACCCCACGCAGGACAAGGCCGCCACCGCGGCCCGGCAGCATTGGGATGCGTTGCAGCGGCAGCTGCGGGCGGTGGTGGCATGACCGCCGTGTCCATCAGCCTGCAGGGCATTCGTCGACGCCTCGATGCCATTGCCATTGAGCAATTGCGGGCCGAGGTATCGCGCCTCGCTGAGGAAAACGAGGCGCTTCGCGACGAGTGCGCACGGGCTGCCGAAGATGCGGATTTCTGGAGCCGCGAGGCGACGGACATGCACCTGCAACTATGTGAAGAGAAGGGCGGCACGCCCGGCATCACCCAGGCCGGCGCATTGGTCGTCGTTACTCCTGGCGATGCCGCATGACCGCCAACATCATCACCATCGCCGGCCACAGCGTGGTGCCGGTCACCCTGGCCCAGGCGATTGAACACTACCTGCAGCGCAAGCGCCTGCGCGGCGCCGCGCTGAACACGCTGGTGGCCTACGGCGGCGACCTGCACGACTTCGCCGCGTTCGCGGCGCTGCAGGGCGTGGAGCTGATCGGCCTGCTGGGCGAGCGCCTGGTGGACCGCTGGCTGGACCGGTTGGCCAGCCGCGGGCTGAGCCTGCGCACCCAGGCGCGCAAGCTGGTGGTGCTGCGCCAGCTGGTAGTGCACGCCAACCGCGAGGGCTGGCTGCGCCACGACCCCACCAAGGATTGCGAGGTACGCTTCACTGCGCTGCCGGTGATCGCGCCCGAGCTGGCGCCGCTGCTGGCCATGCTGGACAGCATGCCGGTGCGCACACCGCAGGACCTGCGCGACCGCGCCATGTGCCGACTGGCACTGGATGGCGCGCTGCGCGTGGGCGACGTGATCGGCCTGGACGTGGCCGACCCGGTAATGCCGCCGCGCAACGGCGTGGACATCGGCCGGCGCCAGATCAACACCGTGGGGAAGGGCGGCAAGCCCGCCTGCGTGCCGGTGAACAGCCGCAGCATCACCTGGCTGGTCGACTGGCTGCGCGTGCGCGACCGCATGGCGCGCGAGGGCGAGCGCGCCCTGTTCGTCAGCCACCGCGGCACGCGCATCACCCGCCAGCAGGCGCACAACCGCATCAAGTTCTGGGGCGCGCAGTTCGGCCTGCCGGGCCTGCACTTCCACCTGCTGCGCCACCGCCGCGTGGGCGACGTGGTGGAAACCCTGGGCCTGGAAGCCGGCCAGCAACTGGCCCGCCACGCCAAGAAATCCACCACCGCCAACGTCTACGGCGCCCAGGCCGCCGCCGTGGTGCGCCACGTGCTGCGCGAACACGCGGATCTGGATGCGCCCCGGGCGCGGGTAGGTGGGGTATGAGCGATTCACGAGACACCAAGGCCCGCGCCATTGTTTTGCAATTCGGCGTGCCTGATGTGGCTGCTGGTGCATTGGCGGCGTTCATCTGCGCATTGCTGGATAACCAGGCTGATGACGGTGCCGAGAGTATCGACCAAGCGTTGCTGAGCACCATGTCGGCCGATGACTACTACGACCATCTGGAAGGGTGGTGTATCGGGAATCATCGGCTGCGCAGATGGATTAGCGAAAAACGTGCAGGCGATGACGTGTCGCTGACCAAGGCTGGCCGGGCGATCGCGGCACGCGTAAACGCCGAACTGGCCATTTTCCCAGCCGCCGGCGGTGGGGCATGAGCGCCGCATGGATGTTCCTCGCCGGTGCGCTGCTTGGCCTGGTCGTCGGCGCCTGCCTGGGCGTGGTGATCGCCGGCCTGCTGCTGCAGTCGCCGAGCGACGCGCCGGGAGAGGCGCCATGAACGCGCGCCTCAAGCCCATTGCCAGCAAGCACGAGAACGGCCGCATAGCCGTCTACGTCGGCGCCACCTATTCCTACCTGCCGCGCGAGTCGGCGCTGTCGCTGTTCCAGCAGTTAGGGATGGCGCTGGACTTGCCCTACAGCGAGGGCGTGGCGTTGTTCGCGGCCATGGTGCTGCACGCGCATCGTGGCGACGCCCCGGGCGAGCAGGGCGATGTGGACGGCGGGGCGCTGGAGGAGTTCGCGCTCGAGTGCGAACTGCTGGAATCGTTCGACGTGCCGGCCAGCGGCTGCGGCGAAGGCTGCATGTGCGATCAGGGCGACCGCTGCCACCGCACCACGCCGCTTGGCGCCGAGCTGATCAAGCTGATCGACGACGAGCCCACACCCCTGCGCGAGCTGCGGCTATGAGCCCGCGCGAGCAAAAGAAAAACCGCGACGCGCTGATCGAGAAGATGCTGCGCTTCGCCTTCTGGATGCGCGACCTGCACGTGCTGCCCACCGTGGACACCGTGTGCGAGCGCTTCGCCATCTCCCGCGCCACCGCGCGCGCCATTCGAGGAGTGCATTTGCCATGATGAATCAGCGCCAGATCACCCACCCGGCCGGCACCTTCGCCGCGTGCGGCACCTGCAAGCAGGAACCGCGGCACTACGTTGGCACCGGCCGCCTGCCGTACGAAGGCCTTGCCACCGCGATCATGCCGGAGCGGCACCTGATGGAGTGCCCGTGCCGCCGCTGCAGCGGCTGGCGCCAGTCGCTGGACGAGGCGGAACGCGCCTGGGGCCTGCTGGGCGAAACCCTGCCGCTGCTGCTGGTGCAGCGCCCGGCCAGCAACGTGCGCGCGCTGCGTAGCGCGACGAAGGGGAGGGCACAGGGATGAGCGACTTCTATCAACCCCGCTGGCCGGTCGGACTCGATCGGTCCAACGTGAAAGCTCCGCCGGCCGACCCCAATGGTGACGCAGATTCTCGGCCGGACATGGTGCTGATCGACCGCCCGATGACCACGATCGATCGCGTCCGCTTCGAGGCATCCAAGGCCGCGCTGACCGGCCTGCTCGCATCCACTCCCGCCACCACCCAGGCCACCAGCAACTTCGACCAGTACGCCACCCGCGCGGTGCGCTACGCCGACGCACTGATCGAAGCCCTCAACCGCAGCACCGAGGAAGCCGCCCATGCACGCCGCCGCTGACACCGCCGCCCCCGTCGACATCATGTCCACCCCGGCCGGCCAGAAGGCCAAGGCCTTCGTGCTGAACCTGGCCACCCGCTGGGGCTCCACCAGCGGCAGCTACCGCTGCAAGGCCTGCGGCAGCCGCTGCACCGTGCACGTGGAATACGACGACGCCGGCAAGGTCGCCCACAGCGATGGCCAGTGCCGCACGGCGGGCTGCATCGGGTGGAGGGAGTGAGCATGGAGGCGCGCGAGCACGACACACACATCGGCATCTGGTACGAATCTCCCGACGATCCCGAGGTGGTCGCGACCTATGGGGCTGTGATCCGGCACTTGCGAGACATCGGGTTCAAGGTCGGCCCGGATCCACTCATCAAGAAGCGCTACCCCTCGTTGAGCGCTAAGAGCCGCTTGGGATTTCATGGTCATTTGCGCGTCACGATCGAGCAGCGTGGCCGAGTCGTGGAACTGAAGTTCTATCAGGAATTGGTCACCGTCAACCCCAATGGCGGCCGCTACGACTTCGACCGACGCGCGAAGATGCCCTATCTGATCCGGCTGCGTTACGACCACACGGTGCTATCCCTGCAGCGAATGCTGGCGGAGCGGGGCATGCCGATGCAGCGCGAGCCGGCACCGTTGCGCGGACGGGCTCGCATCGAGCAACAGCGGGCTGAATGGGTGCGGTCGCACGGGCCGAAGATGTACGGCCAACCGATCCCTGCGTACAACGCCGGCAGCGCCGACGGGGTGAACCTGATCGATGGGCAGGCGGTTTGGTTTCGCGGCCGCGATGGACGGCTTCGGCACGGCGAGGCGTGGCACAGCGCCAACAACATATGGATGGTGCTGGTGGCTGGCGGTGTGGTCGAGTGTCTGGGCTCGTTCGAGCTTTATGCCTCGCGACCGCTGACGCCAATCAAAGGGCGATGGTTTGAGCCGGCGACCGTGCGCGGCCGGCTGGTGGATGCCAAAGCAAAGGCGATCGCCAGCGAACAGTTCGAACGGGCGGCTGCCATCCGTGACGCGTTGGCAGCGCATTCGAAGGAGCCGATGTACCTGATCTGGTCGCGTGAACACCAGTTGTACTGGCGACCGGAGGCGCGCGGCTATACGCGGGAGCGCCAGAAAGCCGGCTTGTTCACGGCCAAGGAGTGTGGCCGGGAGCGGAACCCGACGCTTCAACTGATACCTGCCAATTCAACGGAGGCCCTCGCCGCATGAGCACCCAACTCAGCCCCCAGCACGTGGCCATCCTCGACGAGCTGCGCCGTGGCCCGGCCACCACCATGCACCTGATCCGCCGCTGCGGCGTCATCTGCGTCAGCGCACGCATGCACGAGCTGAAAACCGACCACGGCTACGCCATCGGCATGCAGATGGTGAAGGTGCGCGACCGCCGCCGGCACATCGTGCGCGTGGCCGAGTACCGCCTCATCCACCGCCGCGCCGGCAAGCGCGCCTGACCCACCGCCTGGAGAATCCCGATGTTTCGACGTACCACATTCGTTGTCGCCCTCGCTGCCGGGTTGGCCGCCCTCGCTGGCTTCGGCCCAGCAGCAAAGGCGCCCAGCGATCACAGCACCGCACACCAGCCGCACCGCGGCAGCGGCAAGGGCAAGGGCCGCATCGGCGCCCGCAAGCCCTTCCACGCGCCGCGCCACACCCGCCGCGACACGGGCAAGCGGGCACGCCGCCGCCGCCGCGCTGCCGCACTGCGGAGGGGCTGAGCCATGTTCTTCCGCCACCTCACCCTGATGCGTTTCTCGCCGGCCGTGGCCGCTGACGTGGGCGATCGCCTGGCCGCTGCCGCCGAGGATAGGCCGCTGCGCCCCTGCGGCCCGCTGGATTTTTACACGCTCGGCTTCGTGCCGCCCGTCAACCACGACGATGACACCGCCGACTTTGCGGTGGAGTTCAACCACTGCCTGTTTGCCACCGTGGCCACCGAGGAAAAGGTGCTGCCATCGTCGGTGCTCAACGACGTGCTGCACCGCAAGGTGCAGAAGATCGCCGAGGACGAGGGCCGCAAGGTCGGCGGGCGCGAGCGCAAGCGCATCCGCGAGGATCTGCTGAACGAGTTGCTGCCGCGCGCCTTCGTGCGCCGCACCGCGGTGCCGGCCTATGCCGACACCCGCCACGGCTGGCTGGTGATCGACACCGCCAGCCGCAAGCAAGCCGAAAGCGTGGTGACGCAATGGCGCGAAGCGCTGGGCAGCTTCCCCGCTGTGCCGCTGGCGCCGGAGGAAAGTCCGCGCGTGCTGCTCACCGACTGGCTGGCCAACGGCAACCTGCCGGCCGGCTTCGCCCTGGGCGACGAGTGCGAACTGCGCGACCCGGCCACCGCCACCGGCGCCATCGTGCGCGCCCGCCGGCAGGACCTGGACGCGGAGGAGGTCAAGGAACACCTGCGCAACGGCAAGCAGGTGTTCGCGCTGGGCCTGGTGTTCGACGACCGCCTGAGCTTCGTGCTGGGCGAAGACCTGACCATCCGCAAGCTGCGCTTTCTGGACGTGGTGCAGGACCTGCTCGGCGACGACCTGCAGGACGCCGCCAGCGAAGCCGCCGCGACCATGACCCTGATGACCGCCGAACTGCGCCGCCTGCTGGAACGGCTGGAGGCGGTGTTCCGGCTGCCGCGGCCGGGGGATGCATGATGGGTATCGTCCACTCTCTTGCCCGTGCCATCGTGCGCCGTGCCTTGCGCCGCAAGCCGGATTTCATCATCGGCGGCCGGCGAAACCCGTACCTGCTGCGCTGGTACATCACGCCGTGGAGCGGCCTGTACCGCAAGGTGGAACCAGCCGACCGCACGCCGTGGCAGTGGTTCGTGGCGCACCTGCCGGCCATCTACGTGCACGAGTTCCGCCGCAGCGACGACGACCGCGCGCTGCACGACCACCCGTGGATCAACTGCAGCGTGCTGGTGGAAGGCTTCTACAAGGAACACACCATCGCCGCCGGCGGCGTGCACGTGCTCACGCAGCGCAAGCCGGGCGACGTGGTGTTCCGCTGGCCGAGCCAGGCGCACCGCGTGGAGATTATCGACGGCAGCATCTGCCGCACGCTGTTCCTCACCGGCCCGCGCGTGCGCAGCTGGGGCTTCCACTGCCGCCGCGGCTGGGTCGACTGGCGCAAGTTCACCGCCGCCGACGATCGCGGCGCCATCGGTGCGGGTTGTGGGGAGGATGCGTGATGGCCGAGACCATGACCTTACCGGAACTGCATGATGCCATCGCCAAGGCAATCGCCGATGCCCAAGGCCACGGCATGCGGGAGAAGTGCGAGCGGCATGCGGACGCGGTGCTGGCGATCGTGGGGCCACAGCTTTTGGCTAATGCCGCTTCTTCGCCGAGTAGCGGGGGCGGAGGGCTGGAGGGTGAGGTGCCATCGATCGAACGAATTGGCTGGGATAAAGAATGCGACGACGTGGATCGCATTATTGAAAAGCTTGGCATGACAATCGAGCAGGCGCGCACCGAAGGTGGCTGCTTGCATCTCCCGCGAATCCTAAATCACATACAGGAAACGCTTGATGCGCTGGCTTTAGCTACTGAGTTTGGCGGGCACATGAGTGACAAGTACGTCGCTGCAATACACGCCGCCAACCACCCGCCAGCGCAGGCGGCGCAAGCGGTCCCGGAATGGCTGATCAAAGGCTTGCGATTAATTGCCGGGACTGATGGCGCCGAGGTAGGCAGTCCACGCGGAAAGGCAGCTGAGTTGCTTGCACGCCTATCCGCCACTGCCGAGCCAGTGGCGCAGGGTGAGTCGGACGTTGCAAAGTTCGGTCATCACCCCGATCCAGCTACAGATTTTTGCGTTGAGGTCGAGGCACTGCTTGGTGAAATCGAGAATCGCCGGATCGGGTTCGAGAATGGAACGCCGAATCAGGCTGAGCTTGACCAGCGCATCGAGCGTGCCATGTCGTTCCGCGTTGGCGGGGACCCGCATGCCGTCATGGCTAAGCAACAGCTTCGCGCTGCCACCACTGCCGAGCCAGTGCCGGGCGGGCAGGTGCTGGTGCGCGAAAGCATGGTGCGCCACTGGCAGCGCGAGCTGAATGCAGCTCGGCAGGGGGATAACGCACAAGAAAGGTCAGCGCACGTCCACGCGTCGATCACCACAACGCTCGCCGCCGCCCCGTCGCCGGGAGAGCCGTCATGAGCCCCCGCCACCCTGGCGTACAGCGCGAGGAAGAACGCCGCATGACCGCGGCCGCCGAGCGCGTCACCGGCAAGTTCCACTGCTCGTCGTCCAACCACTGGGCCACGGGCGCCCATGTGATCATCCGCGGCCGCAAGGTATGTAAAGCCTGCGCCGATAAGCGCCGCTCCGTGATGGCGGGGAGCAGGGCGGGGGAGTCGGCATGAGCGCCATATTCAGCCCATGCGGCACATGGCGGTGGCGCCTCGAGCGCGAGATACAAGCGGCCGGCGTGGTGTTCGCTTTCTTCGGCGTCAACCCGTCAAGGGCTGGCGCCGAGGTAGAGGATCAGACCACGATGAAGTGGCGCGGATTCACGTTGCGCAACGGTGGCCGCCGCTACATCGCGGGCAACCCCTTTGCCTATTGCGCCACTGACGTGCGCGAGTTGGCTGCTGCAACTGACCCGGTTGGGCCGAACAACGCCTTGCATTTGCGCCAGATCATCGCCGACGCCGACATACTGGTGCCGTGCTGGGGCAGCCGCGCGAAGCTGCCGAAGCACCTACGCCACCACCTCGACCAGTTGGCCGCGACACTGTGTGCATCCGGAAAGCCCGTGAAGGTGTTCGGCCTGACCACCTCGGGCGATCCGATGCACCCACTGATGTTGGGTTACAGCACGCCGCTGATCGATTGGATACGGCCATGAGCCTCGCCAGCCGCCAGCTCGACATCGGCGCCCATGTGTCGACCGACTACAACCGCGGCCGGCAATCCATCCATTCGATCGTGGCGCGACGGCTGGATGCCGGCAGCACGTCGGGCGTGGTGTTCCGCGTGCTGCCGGATCTGGGCGGCTGGATTGATGCCGACTGGTTTGAGCCGACGAAGGGCTTCGAGCACACCAACTACGATCCCGACGAGGAAATGGACCCGTTCGCGGAGTTCGACGAGCCATGACCAAGCATATCTGCCCACGCTGCGACAAACTGACCGCCGACCCCTGGTGCTGCGGCATCGACCTGCTGGCGCGCAAGCGCTGGCGGATGACGCGCGACCGGGTGCGCATGATCCATGTGCTGGCGCGCTCGCGCAAAGGCCTCACGGAGGAGGAGTACCGGCTGCGCCTGACGGCCGTCGGCGTGTCGTCCTCGCTGCAGTTGGGCAGGGACCAGTTCCATCGCTTACTCGACGGGCTTCGGGCGTTGCCGGATTCGCCGCTGTGGACGGCGCGCGTCCGGCGCACCCGCGCCGCCGATCGACTCGTCAGGGCTGGGTGACCGATGAAACCTCGGCAGCTTCGCGATGGCTTCCCGCAGGTGGGTGATATCCGCCTCGAGGTAGCGTGCGGTGCTTTCCAGGCTGGTGTGACCCAGCATCTGCATGATGGCGGTGAGCGGGCAGCCGTGGCGGAGCAGGGTGGTGGCCATGCTGGCGCGCAGCAGGTGCGGGTACTGGCCGCTCCATGGCCTCTGCCGCGCGGCGCGGCGCACGTTCTCGTAGCCCACGGCACCGCCCAGCGCGGCACGCGCCCAGCGGCTCACGATGAACCACACGCTGCGCCGGCTGCGCAGGGCGTGGCCATGCCCTGTCACCCACAACGTGGCGCGCTTGCCGGGGCGCGTGGTGGCGCGCAGTTCCATATAGCCCTGCACCAGCCGGTGCAGTTCGTCGCTGATCGGCACCCAGCGGCTGCGGTTGCCCTTGCCGGCGGCGACGTACACGGCGTCGGGCAGCACGTCGCCCAGGCCCAGGCTGACCAGCTCGGTGGCGCGCAGGCCGGTTTCCCACAGCATGCGCATCATCACGCTGTCGCGGAAGCCGGTGAACGTGGACAGGTCCGGTGCGGCCAGCATGGCCAGCACCTGGCCATCGTCGAACGTGCGCACCAGCCGCGCGGGCACGCGCCGATTGGACGGACAATTATTCGATTCTTCTTGCCCGCAGGCACCGATCAGCGCCATGGTGTCGTAGAACGCACGCAGGGCCTTCAGGTCAACGTTGACGGTTTCCGGTGCCGCCTTCTGGCGCCGGCGATCACCCAGCCAGCGCTGCAGCAGGCCGGCATCCAGCCGGTCCACTGCGCCGCCGAACGCCAGCCAGCGCCGAACCACGCCGACGTACAGCCGTATCGTCGTCGGCGACCGACTACCTGCCAGGATGCGCGCAAACCGCGTCAGCGCATCCGCGGCATCCACCTGCAGCGCCACGCCTTCACCAGCCTGGCGCTTTATTTGACCGTAACGACGCGGTATCACACATTGGGTCCAGTAGAGGACCCACAACAAGCCGGTAAGTCATTGAACCTGTTGTAAATCTGCCACACGTATTGGCAATTTTACATAATATACATTATGCGAAATTACGGAAAGTGCGCCGACGCCCTCTGGCTGATCTCCCCCCGAGGGCTTCCGGGAGCTGGGACGATCTGGCGCGACCGAGTGTTGCACGTACCGATTTCTCCTCAACCGAAGCGCTGCCTCTACTCAAATGGCGCGGACAATCATCCGCATGTTGCAACAGCTGCGCACAAATATCCCCAGTATTCACAACGGTTTTGACTTCCGTAGCTAGGTTTGGCCATGAGCGGCAGATGAACTGCACCACTCCAAATCGACCGACAACTTGTCTGGTGTTTTTGGCAGACGAACCTCTACGCCCACGGCAGGCAATAATCCTCGGCAAATGGTGCAGTCAAATATCAGCGAATGTCATTCACGTAAACCTCCTTGTTGGAGCCGACTGTCTGGCGCATGGTTGCAGCCATGAAACTTGAGCCGCATCGACCGACAACTTGTGCAATGTCTGCCGATCAACTTATGCCATGGTGCGAAATGGCCGACCAAGTTGGCCACAATGACTGTGGGCCGCCAACAAGTCTAGGCCACTAGAGACGATCCCGACTTGAGAATCAAAACATCAATCCCTGGGCCGTGCGGCTCTCAGCAACTGAGGCTTGGAGACATGTCCCCGTGCCCCGGGCGCATGACATAAAACCCGCCACCGTTACTCGACAACCCCTCTTTGCGAAAGTAGGCATCAAGGCGCGGATTGAGGACGGCTTCGTAATACGTGGCGTCCCATGGGTTGACGGCTTCGACGATGCGGCGGAAATTTTTAAACCAACCTCGCCCGCGTTCTTTTTCGGAGATGGAAATCGATGCGATATCAAGGGTCTTCACCCATCGGTCGTCAAGCAGCCGATGTGACCGCCGCACGTACGCCTTGAAGCCGCGCCGGTGCAGATGAAGGTTGCGATGAACTAGGTCGCCGTCTACGGCTTCCATCCATGCGACGACCTGCACTTCCAGGGATGGAAGCCTCAAAATCGCGGCTTCGTGCTCGAGTTTCGAATTCGACATGGCGCTGGCTTCCTTGGCAGAGGAGCTGTTGAAGTTCGGCGCGAATCACCGAAGCTTCGACATGCCTGGCGAGTCGATCCGCGTCACGGGCGTCCCGGCGGCTGCGTTTGAACGCAGACGCGTGGGCGTCGTTACTTCTTTGAATGCGAGGGGTGCACGAGTTGGTGCAGGCTTTTGCCGGTGCGCTCGCGCAGCGTGTCCAGGCGCATATCCGAACGAACGCCGGGCGCAAAGTTGGGGCCGTATTCCCGCCGCAGGGTCGCGACTTTGGTATCGCCGCGCTTTTCGCGAATTTCACCAGCTTTTGGGGCGTTCTGGTCGCGGGAGCGGTCATCAAGGCCGCGAGGAAGTTTCGTCGCCATAAACTTATTCCTCCATCTCAGCAAATCAACGGCACGATCACTCTTGATCGCTCGCACAACATATTTGGTATTAGGATGGTCCGCAACGGTATATGTAGCCAAATGGCACCCAATTGTGCGGCGAGCCGCTGCACAATTGGTCGGCGGCCTGTTGACCAATTGTGCAGCAGCCTATTGGACAATTTAATGGTGCGCAGTTGCTCGCTCCAAGGCTTCGTAAAAACAGCTCCCATCGAAGTCATCTGATGTGGAGCTACGTTCTTGATGAGAATTTCAGCTGGGGATTGATCACTTGGCCCTGTTACCGACAAGTTGCTCTGCCAGAGGACGAGCAACGCCTGGCTCAATCGAGTTTCCACGCATGCGCGCAAATAGTCCGCTAGTGTCACCATCTGAGGCTTTCTCTCTTTTCAGCTGTCGGCCGAACTGGTTCGTGCAATGCACCCCGCACTCTTTCTCAGCAGTTGTAGACCCGGCTCGACAACGTGCGGCAAACTTAGCTTAGCTTGCCTCCGACACGCCTCGCGTTTTTCTTTTCCTGGCCGCCGGCTTGACCTTCGCGTCCGCTGTAAGGCAATCCAACTTTGCTTGCAGCACCATTTCCCGTTGCGTAGCTGCCTTCGATGCCTGCTGAGCTGCCAGCAGCGCGGCGGGAAGACCATCTATCCGGGCCAATTGCTGCTCCAGGGTCTTGGCGCGAGCCTCGTGCTTGGTGGATTGGTGCTCGGCGGCACGCGCCGACGCCACAGCCGTTTCCAGCCGGGAGGCAATTGTCGAAGTTTCCCGCTCCTTTTGTCGCAACGTCGCTTGGAGAGTCTTGGTTTCTTCCCGGGCTCGGTCGATTTCAGCGTGCGCCCGATCTTCCACCGCACGGACATGCGCCGCCTGAGCTTCCCGTTCGGCGGTCATGGTGCTTTGGTGCGCCTCGAATGCCTCGCCGAGTTGCTCCACACGTTGCAGCAACCCATCGCGTTGTTGCGTGAGCTCAGCCAGTTGGCCGGCCTGTTGCTCGACGAGACGTCGGATATCCGTCAGTCGCGTTTCAGCGACCTCACGGCCCTGATCCGCGCTTTGCGCTTGCGCCTGAGCTTCGGCAATCGCGATGTCCCAGAGCTTGCGTTCTTGCGCGAGCGACGATTGAGCGGCCAGCAGGGCGTTCTGCTCGTGCGCGAGGGTGGCCTGCGCCAGCGAACCCGCCTGGGCCATGGCGAGGCGCCAGACTTCGGTAAACACCTGCCCCACGTCCGCCGGCACGTCGGGCAACGCAAGCACTTGGCTTAGTCGCGTGGCGAGTGCGCCGCGCCAGGTATCCAGCATGCGCGTCACGGTATTGGGCGAGCCCGTACCGAGCTGCGCCCGAATCTTCTCGACCGTTGGCCGCTCGCCGGCGGTGACCAGCGCATCCGCGGCGGCGCTGACCTGGTCTTGGGTGATGCCTCTGGCCATCGCTGGTGTCTCCCTGATCGGCGCCCTGCCCGCTGGTTGACGTACTGGTGATAAGTGATGATTATCGTGGCTAGACGCCCTATTTCGTAATATACACTACATTGTATGAAAGATAATTTCACCATTCCGGCCCTGGCTCAGCCGGCCTCCAGCCTGATGCTGCCGATGCAACTGGCGCAGCAGGCCGCCGACGCCGTGCGTGAACTGCTGGCCGAGGCGGCTGCCGCCAACACCACCCGCAGCTACGCCAGCGCCCTACGCTACTGGGCCGGCTGGCACGCGGCGCGCACCGGCATCGAGCTCACGTTGCCGGTGCCCGAAGCGACCGTGCTGCAGTTTGTGGTCGACCACGTGGTGCGCCGCACGGCCGAGGGCGAACTGGCCTGGGAACTGCCACCAGTTGTGGATCAAGCGCTCGTGGCCGCCGGCCTCAAGGCCAAGCCCGGGCCGTGGACGCTGGCCACCGTCCGCCATCGGGTCGCGGTGCTATCAACCGCACATCGGCTTAAACAGGTGTCGAACCCGTGCGAGCAACCTACGATCCGTACAGTGCTCAGCCGCGCCGCCCGAGCGGCCGTGAAGCGCGGCGTACGGCCGCGCAAGAAGACCGCGATCACCCTGACCGAGCTCGAGGCGATGCTGGCCACCTGTGACAACAGCCTGGAAGGCCTACGCGACCGCGCCCTGCTCTGCTTCGGCTTCGCCAGTGGCGGGCGCCGTCGCAGCGAGATCGCCGCGGCGGATCTACGCGACCTGCGCCGGATCGGTCCGCAGGGTTTCATCTACCGACTGGAACACAGCAAGACGCAACAGGCTGGCGTCACCGCGTCGTCGACGCCGGACAAACCGATTCTCGATCGGGCTGCGCAAGCGCTGCAGGCTTGGTTGACCGCTGCCGAGATCACCGAGGGGGCGATGTTTCGGCGGCTGTGGAAGGAACGGGTGGGCCCGGCCCTCTCCCCAGCCGCGGTGGGTGAGCTTGTGCAGCGACGGGCGCGCCTCGCCGGGTTGGAGGGCGACTTTGGTGGACACAGCCTGCGCTCGGGCTTTGTGACCGAGGCGAGTCGCCAGGGCGTCCCGCTGCCGGCAATCATGGCGATGACTGAGCATCGCGCGGTGGCCAGCGTGATGGGCTACGTCCAGTCCGGCAATGCGGCCAACAATCCCGCAGCAAGGTTACTTGAGGACTAGGTAACCAGGCGGAGAGAGAGGGACCAGATCGATCCCCTCTCCTTCCAAGCCTTGCCACTGCACAAACCGCTAGGTGGGTGATACCGAACTGTGGTGCGATCTTGGGAGCGATGAGACTGGCTGTCAACCGATTTGCCTGCCAGCCTCACCGGCTTGGGTCGGAACATAAAAAGGCACCCTTTCGGGTACCTTTTTCGCTCAGGGGCACTGAGCTAACCAATGCCTCATTTGATGGTTCAACCTGACATCCTGATGTCGGCAATGCCTGCCTGACGTCCTGTCGGTGGGATGTCTGTCAGGGGAGTCCGATAAGGATTGTGGGGCCAAGAGAACTCCTAGCTTCCGACCGAATCACCTCCACTCTGACCATGCTGAAGACCCATCACAAGGCACTGTTGGGTCAAGTAAGTGCATCAATAAAATGCGTTCAAACAGGGAAGCGGTGACCATGGGAACCTACAAGACGAGACTGCCTGATGGCAGTGTATTTGGAGTCCAAGAAGCAGAACTGACCAACTTTGCTGCCGCTGCTGGCTTAGACGACATTGCTCCTGGCCGCTACTCAATGTTGTTCGCGTTCAAGATGTTCCTCTGCACAACAATGGAGGGGATTGAGAGTCACTTCATCCTTGAGGAATTGAAGGCGTTGGAGGGACAACCTAACTTTGCTCCGCCTACCAAGCCCCCCGCTCAGTTCACCGAGAAACCGCTCGAAGGCATGTGGCACAAACATTTTTTTTCCGCGCGATTTGTCCCGCAGAACATCGCAACCCATATGAACAAGAGGAAGGTTGCCGAGACAGTCAACCGCATCATGGATCCGGCGAAATCACCAGTCGTCACCAAAGAGCTGATCAGGGAACTTTCCGACGCTGTGACACAGGATGCCTTGAAGGAACGTGTGAGCCAGGGAAAGCTCACCGGCGAGTGGATTGTGTTCGCCAAGCACAACGGTCAGAACTACTATCTAACGCTAGCGAGTCATCCCTCGGATCGTGGCACTGGGGATCAAAATATTTTCAACGAGATCAAGGCAATGGCCTATGCCCAGTTCCCTTTTCTGCATGCCTAATTGTGTTTCGTCTCAGGTCCACCATGGCTCGACAATCTTTCTCATTGGACTGAGACATGACTAACCCCCGGCTTCCGAAACTTCTGCTGGATTACCTTCCTCCAGTCATCGCTTTTGCTGCCGCAGTGGCAGCTGTGGTCGGCGCTCCAAAATGGAACGACCAAGCCGCCGGCTTTGCCAAAATTACGCACATTGGCTGGATGGTCTTGTTCATCGGGTTCTTGGCCTTGGCCGTTTCCATGGTCGTTACCGCCAAAAACAATCGAGAGAAGACGCAAAAGAGGGAAATGCGAGAGCGTATCTGCGCAGCCGGCAAGGCTCAGATGCTGGAGGCCGTCCTTCACTCGATTCATCCACTGAGGAACGACACGATCTGGAAGAACCAAGTCCGCCCAACCTCGCCTCTCGATTTCCTGGATCCGAAACGGCGTGAATTGCTGGCAGAACTCAATCTCAATTCCGTATCGCCTTACATGTCAGGCAACTTCAAGGAGATCAAGTGGCACACCATGTTCGAAAAGGCTGCCAAGGGTGGCACCAAGAGCATGGTCACCACCCTGCAGATTTTTGTGACCTACCTGCCCTTTGAGGTCATTGATGCAGCCACGAAGCTGCTCAACTGTTCGTTCATGCATCGGTTGTTGCGCATGAGTGATCTAGTCGAGGCAAATACGCATCACGACAAGAACTGGCGTGTCCCGTTCTTCATCGTTCGGAACGATGAAATGCACAACCAAGGATACGAAGAGTTCTGGAACCTCATCACGCAGGCAATGAAGCTTCTCGGCGCAGAATCCTTACCGGATGGCCGCCCGAAATTCGGAGGCTATTAACTTGTCGAAGTAAAGGTCAGCGGATTCAGGCAAGGGTCGTCGGTGGCAAGAGAAGCTCTGGACTGTCTATGCCGGCACCCTCCGCCACCTTTGTCCTGATCGCAGCCACGAGATCCACCCATAATTTTAAACATTGCTCAGCCAAAGCAAGCGCGTCAATCGGCCCTGATGCAGTGAGGATGGAGTAACGCCCTTTGAGAACCTCCTCACCTCCTCCGTCTGTCAGCCACGTTGAAGCTCTGTAATGTTTGAGAGCGATATGGGGCTGTCGACCTGTTCGGAGCATTCGGGTCAGCTTGCAATGCTTGGAGCCATTACAGAGGTCGGCACAGACGCGAAGGGCTTCATGTTGATTGATGAAGGCATTCACTTGTGCCGGCGTCATGTTCACCTGGTTCAACTGAGCAAACCAGTCGCCAATGTGATGGCAGTGGACAAAGAACGAAACCACGTCATCTTCGAAACGCTTCCTGTCGTCATAAAGGATGGCCATACCTGCGTAGATTTCTCGCATGCGTTCTAGATACCGTGTTGCCCTGTCGATCTGCTCCATGGGCTTCCTTGGCTCCTGTATGTTGACTGCATGTAGACTGGAATCCCGCATTCTTTGCTCTAAACTTGGAAAGGACAATTCATGGCAATCGATCTGAAAGCGCTATCTCCCAAAGAACTTCAAGCCCTCATCGCGGGCGCTAACGCTCAGATGCAAGAAGCCCGCGCGAATCAGGTCCGCACCGTTCGAGACAAGATTGATAGCTTGCTCAAATCTGCCGGTCTGACCTTGACCGACGTTTATCCCACCCGTGGTGGAAAGAAGGCAGCCGGAAAGAAAGGCGTGGTTGCTCCGAAGTACCGCAACCCCGAAAACGGTGAGACTTGGTCCGGCCGTGGCCGTCAACCGGCCTGGTTTGCCAAAGCGCTCAAGAAGAACGGCGTGACGGCTGAGAGTCTCTTGATTGGTGGTGCAGTCGCCAAGAAAGTTGCGCCGGCCAAGAAGGCTGCTGTGAAAAAGGCCAAGAAGGCTCCAGTCAAGAAAGCCTGAGCCGCACCCAAGCTATGAAATCAAGGCATCCTTCCGGGGTGCCTTTTTTGTTGATCAGGTGTTGGATGCAAGCACCACTGCAACCTCGCCTCGATTTCGATACGCTATCGAGCTATGGACAGACACCTCACCATCCGCCTCAAGCCCTTTACGATTCGCCACAAAAGACTCGTCCAAGAGGGGTGGCTGCCAGAATTCCCGGCTGCTACACGCAACAGGATCTGGGCAACACTATCGCTGTTCAACGACTTCTTCGTCATTGAGGATGACTCCGGGTATGAGCACAACACGTCTGACCTCAACGAAGTCGAAACGCTCTACACACGTCTTCTTGGGATCGACGTCAGCAACAAGCGTAGCTCGGGCACATCATTAATCGAGCGGGTGGTCTTACGTGAATCTGCCTGGTCCACTTTCGATGTCATCGAGTGCTTCTGTGCCTCAATTGATGACAGCCGCCTCATGGACGTGCAGCGTGCCTTGAACGACACCTTCCGTGATTTTGAATTTCCCTGGCGCTTGGCCGATGGGCAAATCTTCATGGTGGACAACGCCTTCATGGAAGACGAAGTCCTTGCTGAAGCAAGTCCTCTGCTTGCCCTCGCTGAATTCGATGGGGCGAAAACCGAATTCAAGCAAGCTCGGAATGCACTACAGGACGGCAATGCAAGGGACGCCATTGTCTATGCAGCTGCCAGCGTTGAAAGCACCTACAAAGCAGCCTTGGGTGGCTCACCGAAAGTGGGGATTGATCTCGTACAGGCCTACGTCAATGCAGACCTGATGACGGGGCTGGTCAAAGAAAAGGCCCAAGCCATCCAAAAAGCACTGATGCCAACGGCCGTGCTTGGAAACGCACTGGGACGTCATGGGCACGGCGCAGAGGTTCTTGAGGTTTCCATTGAATATGCGGAGCTCGCGGTAAGCCTTGCCGCCAGCATCAATGCCTTTGTCTCCAAGCAACATTTGCGGCGCAAAGACCTAGACAAACCAAGGCCGGCAACACCAGTGGTTGAGGCCCCTGCTCCCGTCTCCTTTGCAGACGACGACATTCCTTTTTGATCTGGAACTTCAAACGGTTACGGGAACGATACTTCCTCATCCAAACAGCTTCGTAAAAGTGTCATCGAAATCTGCGAGTGCATTTTGGAGCATTCCGTACTTTTCATCACTCAGCTTTTCAGCTGCCCGCACCTGCGTCGCTGCGGTGGTATGCATAACGAAGTCGCGGCTCCAAATTGGCAGCGTTGCGATTAAGCAGGTTCCATGAGAGATATCGATGTACTTCTCGTTCAAGGTTTCGACCAACCTTGCGTTACGTTGCAGGAAACGAACGGTGACAGCTTGCATTTCACACTTGGCGTCCTTCGCCGTTTCGACCAATTGACTTACATCGGCTAGAACACAACTTGAAATATCTACGTAGATGATATTTATAACATTCAGCCTCGCCTTCACCATCGGTTTCGTCAGCTGATTAGCAGCCTCCGCAATGCGCTCTCCTAGCCTCGCTTCCGAACCAATTCGTTTGCACTCGACGCGAACTACAAGTACACCGCGAATGGCAACAACATCGGTCGTTTCATCGAAGTCGATGGTGTACCCGGCCAATTGGAAACGTGCAGCCACGAGCAATTCAAATAGAAAGTCCCTCGATGTACCAGCATCCTTAAGATTAGGGACCTCTTGCCCTTTGATAACCTTCTTCATCTTCGCGAGAAAGTTCGGATGCGTGACGTGTGCGAAGCATTTGTAAACCAAGTAGATATCTGTGCACTCACGGTACGCTTGGGTCAGCTCCGTAAAACACTGTTTGCCTTCATCTGAGGATGGGTCGAGTTCTTTTGCGTAGAATTTATTGATAATTTTTTCATAACGCGAATAGCGGGAATTTCCAGCGGAAAGCCCTAGCGCCTCCATCCAAGCGATGATCTTGGGAAGCTCCTTCATGATGCTGGCGTCGCTGGTTATTGCGTTCGTCACACTAATCTCCTGGAATTTCCATAAAGTATAGCGACGTGCCATTTGTCAGCACGAGCAAGCCTTACAAACCACTCTGAATGTCCGAAACAATTTGCTTTACGCCGACCTGGCCTGGATTACTGCGCATCAGACCGCTGATGGCAACTTTTGCACCTCTGAGATGGCCCGGGTTTGACGGACACCTTTGAACGGGGACAATCCCCTGGGAGGTGTCAGATGGTCAAGCGTCAACGATTCACCGCAGAGCACCACAGTCTTCCTGAGACTGTGGAAACCGAACTTTCCTTTCTCAGGCCTAGGCAGATGCAGACGCAGCCCCAACGCTCCAAAGTGCTGGACTCTTACAAACTGACCACTAGCGACCTAAAAGACTGAAGAACCTTTTCTCCTACTTCCTGAGAACTTAAGTCCCAAGAAAGCGCCAAAACATCCACCGCATTCGCAACGTCGCCGGGCATTAATGGCTGATTTTTGCTCGTTCCAAACGGTCCATCCGTCTCAGTTAACACTCGATGGGGCGGCATGATCGATGCCAACGCTTGTCCCTTTTTGCTCTTCAGCATCGCCGGCCCAACAGAAAACCAGCAACCCATGGCGATGGCGCGTTTAAGCTCGGTCTCCGTACCGGAAAACCAATGCAAGATAGGTATGCCTGCGCCAGGATGGCGCTCAAGAGCATCCATCACTTCAGTCGCCGCAGCGCGGCTATGAATGGTCAAGATGCGGCCCCCTGCCTTTGTGCATGAAGCGAGGATGTGGTCGAACACTCGTACTTGATCACGCCAAAAGGGCCTGCACTCTGGACTCCCATCCAACCCCACCTCCCCAACGTAACGCGTCTCTGGCAACAGTGTATCGAACAGAGCCAGCTCGCCTTTACGTTCACCGGCAAGCTGGGGATGTAGGCCTAGGGCCGTCTTGATACGTGCGTGACCTTTGGCTAGCGCAACGGTGCCTTGCCAAGCCTTGGGCGTCGTAGTCACTGATAGAACGTACGCCTTCGCTCGTGCTATCTGCTGAACCAGCTGGACAGCGTCTGGGTACAAATCCAGATGGCAATGCATATCAACAGCGGGAACATTTATCAAAGCAGATGCTCAGAGGCTAGGTAAGAACGTACTTCTCCCATACCTCGCTTGACCACGTCCAGTAACGCAGCGCGTTCGGCTGGATTTCCCGGCAATGGCCCAGCTTTGTTCACCCATGGCGCGATATCCAAATCGGGTAGTCGACGGGAAGCCAGAACCATCGCCAACACATCATCTCGGCCGCTTCCTCCAATCAAGACACCAGGAAGATTCTGGCCAGCTGGTGCGTAGTGAGTTGGGTCGTTCCATCCTGCGGCATGAAAGGATGCACGCCGAATCAAGCAAGGAACGCATTTTCCACACTGCAGGCCTGTGCGCTTCCATTTTCCGCATGAGACCGTGTCTCCAGCAATGGCGTGCAGCACAGCTTGCTCCACACACTGCTGGATCATCTCTCCTTTGGTCTTCAGCGCGTACGGGTTAACGATACGCACAGGGATTCCTAGCCCAGCGAAAACTTCCTGCATCATCTCTAAAAAGTGAGGATGCGTCGTACGTGTGCTGAGCGCACCGATTCGGCGTGGGGTCAGGGGCGGATTGAGAGCAATGAGTCCGTTCTCAGGTACAAACAAATCAACCGGTGCCGCGTTCGCTCCGGCCAACGTCGCCGCAATCACCGCCCCGTAGGCTAGAAAATTTAAGCTACGAGTCCGCATCTGTACATCGTTGCCTACCCCAAGATTCGCAACAGGATGAGCGCTTGCAGCAAAACGCCGGGCACCAGCAGGCATTCGCCCGAGTATCGACTCCTGGCGCTGTCCATCGAATCGATACGAATGGCTGACTAACATAGGCCTGTGACCATTTGCACGCAGATCCAATGCCCCGATGGCGCTATCCAAGCCACCTGAAAAAAGGCAGGCCGAATCACAGCCATCGAGCTCGATGCGCCATGCTCCTCGCGTCATGGGGGTTGGGCGCGTTGGTCCATTCGCTACGACGTTCAAAGTCCAACTGTCGCCACTCAGAAACCTCAGCGCTTTCTGAAATACCGGCAAAACTCCTTGCCACAAAGCTGCATCGTTTACGGGCACAGTCAATCGGAGGTCACGAACCCATCCGTCCGCTGCCGAACCGCGACTAACGAACGTATCGGCTGCAGTTACTGCAAGTGCAACAGTCAAAAAATCAAACGCTGTGGTATGCACGGGTTTACGAAGCCGCTGAAGCATTGCTTTGACTTGGTTGCCAATGGCTGCGGTTCCCGGTCCAGGCGGGCTCGCCCCATACATCAGGACCGGTATTCGGCCTGCTACAGGGTTGGGGAGATGGGCTGCTTCGTGGTCGAAAACGATCTCGGTCATGGGTTCCATCCTTGCCATACAGTCCAAATATCTCGGATCGCTTGCAGTTGCACTTGCTGCAACTGTGCAGCTGTAAAGACGGCTTGATCGAGAAGCGGATGCATATGAAGTTCCGTTGCTGCCATTACGAGCGCCCGTAGTTCTGCTTCGGCTATCTCCGTTTGCGCCGCACTGGCCTTGGCAAAGGCGTCTTTTGAGTCGAGGACAATTTGCTCAAAGATGCAGCTTGCTGTGTATTTGAGCATCACATCAACCAGCATCTCATCAGTGATGCTGGCGATATCAAATTGAGCCTCGCCCTCCAAGCATTCGGACAATGCATCATTCAACGCGGCTCTAGCCCTGTCCGCGTCTCCATTTTCTGGAACCAGCGCCTCGACGATGGCCTCAATCGCCGCATCGGTCGACTTACCATGAAGCGAACGAAGTGCAACGGGCAGATTCGGACTATTAGCTCGCAAGTCATTGAGTACCCCATACAAGGCACCGCCAACTTGCGCCATGGCTCCAAAGCGCCGAGCACCCGTTGCGGCACCTCCCGTGGCTGTGCCTGCATAGTGTCGGAGCGCTTTGTGCAGATAGTTCCGATCTCCGCTCGAAACAAATTTGCCTAGGTTTGTTCGGAACCCTTGGAAACGATTTGCGCCGGGCTGAGGTCCCGGGCCTAGGCCATCAGTGTCTGCCCATGGCGGCACGAGTGGAGAATTTCCACCTGGTCCTTTGCTTGATGTTGAAGTGCCCATCAGACAGCTCCTTTGTGAAACCATGCAGCGTTTTTAAGTGCCATACCAAGCCAAAGAGGTTGACCACCTGGCAACTGACGGAGGAACACCGCCAACTGTGCACCTGCTTCAGGACTATGTTCGGCAAGTATGAAAGCTCCGTTGAACCCTTCAGGCCTATTCAACCAATTGGCATGCGCCCGCATCGACGTGATCAATTCCCGAATGACGTCCAGGTGCTCACCCTCAGGAACGGACTCAGCTGCCTTCTTGCCCGTTGGGGATGCGATGTTGCTTACACGAGTGAGGATTCGAAGTGCCTCAGCTGAGCTTGCTGACAATGTTGCGGAATACGAACGAAGCGGAGTCGTCTCACGACTTAGGTATACGAGAGGCCTTAAATCCGACCCCGACAACTGCGGCCTGAGAGCCAACCACTCGCGAAGGAATCCGACACATCCTTTCCAAGCCGGCGGACACGCGGCAACAAAGTCGTCCTCACTCTCAAGCATGCCTTCAAGTTTTTCGACAACATGAGGTTTTCCACCCGCCGCAGTGTTGATTGAAGAATAGAGGTATGAGAACTCTGCCTCTTCTGTGCAGCGTTCGAAGAGCGCGAACTTGGCAATCATGGCCTCATCGACTGCCATCTTCCGTCGACGAGCTACATGAGATCGCATACGAACCACATTGAGCATGCGTTTGACGATGCGGGGGTTGCCTTTTACGTTCGAAGAGACAGCCAACAACTGAGCCATTCGATCTGCGATATCAAAGCTCTCGCGAATGCCATCTGTAAGGCTGTCACCCAGAAGAGCTGCGACTTGTCCGGTTGTGAGCGGCTCTTGGCTCCAACTCGTTCGCAAGTTATTTTCGAGCCCGACCCGCAGGGCTTCGACATTCTTCTCGTTTGCGCCAGCTACTGAAGCAAAGAGCATGAACAAGTAAGCGCGGACTTCAGTCACCCCAAGGCGCGGGACACGAACCGGTATCTGAATAAGTTTGTCGAGGTAATCTGTGACGTGACGCGTATCAGCGCCTGCAAAATGTTGGCTGACAGCATGTCGAACCATCTCTTCATCTGCCGCGACAACAAACGCAGTTTGATCCATGAACAGGAACAACCTGAGCGCCTCAAGGGTGTGGATGGTTTGCTTCGGTAAGCAGCGGTCGAGGTTGTCGACAAAAACCACCAGCGTTTTCTTTAAGCCATCAAGCAGCTCTGCGAACTCCTTTCGAAAAGCCTCAATCTCTTGAGGAGGCGTGCTCTTATTCTCTGGCTTGAGAAGCTCTTTACTCTCCTTCACACCTTCCTTGAGATTTTTGGCATCTTCTCCACTTGCCGATCCTGAAACATAGTCACCTATGGACCCAAACGCCTTGCCAAATGCGCCAAACGTAGGCAACCCATGGGCCGCTGCACCGATATCGATCAGCATCCCAAGCGCGCGTAATTTGTTGACGCGCCCAATGAGATGCAATGCCTTTTTGGCCAGACCCTCATTGTCCTTCGCCACCTCAAAGAGGCGAGTGGCGATAACTTCCATGAGTGCCGCGCGCGAGTCGTCGTAGCCCTGATAGAGCCATGCGTCGAATCGGATGATGATGACGTCATCCTTACCGCCACGTAGCTCATCCTCAATTAGATTAAGCAACGTAGACTTGCCGGTTCCCCAAGTGCCAAAGATGCCCACCGACACTGGACGCATGGCAGGATCACGAACGATATCGACTACCAGTTCGGCCACCTCTAAGTAGTTGAGGTAGTCACGCTTCGTATCTATGTCGGCCCACATGGCTATTTCCCCCCGGAAATCGAGACCCAATCGAGTTGGATCATCGTTTAAAACAGATAGCATGCATATCTCAAGTTTTATGTAGTCTCTTTCCTACAGCAGCTGTCCTTGAGACAAGATTACCGCAACCAATGCCTAGGCCAAGGTCGTCTCAGGCCAACGGCGTCGCTCATTGGATTCTTCCAGCGACCTGCTCTTTGGCCGGTGACAGGATAGGACCTGCCTTTACCGCGCTGGCCCAGGTGATGCTATCGCGGGGCACGACGACAGCATGCCCAGATGCATACAAAGCGCAAAACGGACCTTCGCAGCTCATGACTCGAAAACTCTGACGCACGCCATCTGGTCCAGTGAGATAGACCTCCGGAGATTCGGCAAAGTTTTTCTGGGCATCTTTCGTAGCGATGTCTCGCCCAACACTTTGGAATGGCGCTACTAGAACCAATAGGGCGATGAGCATCACGCTCAACATGGCGAAGGGTATGTAGAAGACTAGATAGACCACCGACACCCCTCGCATCAGCTCCAACACCAACTTTTTCATCCGAGCGGACAAGTGCCACTTGACCACAAAGTCCGGTAGGCTTTTTGTCTTGAGGAACGCCAAAAAAAACCGCCTCAACGGGCTGACACTGGCAACAACGAGGATGCTTATCAGCACCCAAACCCAATGGTCGGCGACGCTTTGGCTCATCCATAACAACGCCTTGGTCCCTCCGTTCAACCAAGCCACCACACCATGGACCAGCGTCGCCTGCAGGTCCAGCGGGAACATCGACGACGGAAGGTGAAAGTAGTCAAGGTATCCTTCGTGATACGCCCATCCATTCAAATAGAGTACGGCCGTGAAGATCGGAAGAAGCGCTATGGCCACGAGCAAACGTGCGCCTTGATGCTTGCGTGTTTCAGAAGGAAATTCGGTAGTCATAAGCATCGTCCTTGTCGGCCTACCAACATTGTTTCACCAAATGAAGGAGTGAGGCTCACATGAGCCCCCTTCCCGCCATGCTGACCGCTTCACCAGCCGACATGGTGCAGAGGTTCTTGAGGTTCCGATTGAATATGGGGAGCTTGCAGTGAGTCTTGCAGCCAGCATCAACGCCTTTGTCTCCAAGCAACATCTGCGCCGCAAGGATGCTGCCAAAGCCAGCAACGCCAGCGGTTGAGACCCCTGCTCCCGTCTCCTTCGCAGACGACGACATTCCTTGGTGAGCTCGGTTTAGCCCCATCTGCTTTGACAAACAAAGGCATCCTTCGGGGTACCTTTTTTTGCTGTGGATAAGTCGGGAGCCCGGCTGGGTATTAACTGGTAGCATCGACTCGAAAGGTTGGCCCGCTTTCGCGATGGAGCAAAGAGAAGGTGACGGACATAAACCCCATTCTGAGCCTTGACGAGGACGATTTCGGACAGCGAATCCACACTGTCTTGTTTCCGTCAGGCCCAGATGCCTATGACCTTGACCGCCACTCCGACGTGATTTGGCAGTCATACCGGCAAATCTGTGACACGCTGGATGTCGAACCCTATGAGAAGCCCAAGTTTCTTGCTCAGCTAAGAAAGCTGAAAGATCCTTCTCATGAGTCCATTCTTGAGAGCATTCCAAACCGCCGTCTATACCGCTTTCGGGAAGCGATGGTCAGGGGCTACGTTCGCATGGCAGCGGCATGCAAAAACATTGACCTCGATGACCAGAACTTCGACTTTCCGCCTCAGGTCAGGGTGCACACCCCCAGGAACGCCCCACGAAAGCGGTGGATGGACCCCGGCCGATACATTCCACCTGTGAGCATGCGCAAGCCTTATAAGGCCCGCTGACGTCCGTGGTAGCGACCGCTAGGCATTGAAGAACTTGTCCAGTCCCAGGAGCGGTTTGCTGTTTTTGCCCTGTGGTGATTTGGAAATCATGTAGCCAACAACGCTGCATCTGGCAAACCTGCATGTAGGCTCACCATGGCCGGCTGAGCGGAACGCCTGTGACAAACTGTTGAGACCATCGATGATTTGATCGGCTGCTCCGCCTGGCTCCATGATTGGCAGGCCCTTTTGTAGAAGCCATCAGGCACACGCGTTCTGTCAATGAATTGGAGCACCCCACGGTCATCACTGCTTGACGCGCCCCTTAGCTCATACGCGATGACATCGGCCGTAGCCACATGGGCCTCAGACACTGCATGAAAGAATCGAGCCGCGCAGACCATGAGGATCGCGCTAAGGCCGGCGACAGGCGGCATATTTGCGACAAGGCCAACCAAGTTATCCATGCCAAAGCCGGCTCTGTCAGCCGCTTCTAGCATGAACAGATTTTCCTTGGCTGTTGGATGCTCACCTTTTGCCGACTCGTACAAACACGTCGCAGCAAAGTCAAAATCGTAGGGGCTGATGAGCCCTGATCCATTGAGAAGGAACAGGTTGTACAGCGCTGAGACGTGGCCGTTCTCTGCAGCAGCCCGCAAGCTTGTGTCTGCAGCACCGAAATCGTTTGCTTTCAGGTGCCGAACGCCTTTTTCGTACAGGCTTTCGGTTGAGTCGTCCTTGCTCTTGAAAAAGCCTCTCTGAAAAAGTTTCATGATGCTGATCTGGTCCCTAGACGAGTGTTGCTCCCGTCGAAATATTGGTGTTGAAGCAGTGCAATTCGGTTGGTGGTGATCGTCTGCAACGGATCATCCACTACGACTTATCCTTCCCATACAGTGGGTAGAGTTCGCCACGCACTGGCACGACTGGGTGGCTTGGGTTCTCTTTTCGAATCCTTGACCACTTCCATTGGTCGATGACAGTGTCCCCATCGCAACCCGGATAGGGGCACATGAGCAAGCCTCGCACAGGACGGCTCTCGCCCTTCTGGTAGGCACGCTCACAGTGGAGCTTAGGCAGACTTCCCATCGGCATGTTCCAACGACGCGTCTACAGAGCTCAATGAATTCTGCTTGAGTCAGGTCGTGCTTGGCGTCATTGGTGCGCCATGCGCATATGCGAAAGGATGCGGATGTTGCTGCTGCGTCTTCATGGTCAATGCTGGGTAGAAGTCCAAACGTCTTCTTGTAAGCGTGCCTACCGACCTTTGATGCAGCACTTTCATAGGTGCAGATGAGATACCAATCGAGCATCTCTCCGGTGTAGTAGTCCAAACCTTGAGATGCCACCACAGCCTCATGGATGAGCAGCTTGTACTTCGCACCAGTCAGACCCTCGTGCCCTCGCTTGGAATCACGTTTGAAGTGAGCTTGCGTCCGACCAACCAGCCACCGCTCATAGATGAGCGGCTCAACCTTGCCTTCAAGAAAGGTGGGCAATGCGAATTTTCCTGCCATGAACGCCTCTCTCGATAAACCAGTGGCCTGACCAGCATCGTGTTGTTTGATAGTCTCGGAGCTCAACTGAGGATCTAAACAATGGCCAAAATTCACTTGGCAAAAGATGGCAAGAGAGCCAACGGTGACCATATCACCCAAGGCTTCGATGTAACCGCAGCTCAGCTGGAACCGCTGAAATCCTTCCCCAGCCACTACCGCGCCAATCCACCAGACATCGGAACTGGGATTGCCGATGACTACGCTGCCTTTCGGCATGTGGTGGTCGAGATTGAAGAAGCCAGTGAGGCAAGCGAGGCCTTCCCCAAGGTTGGGTACTACTGGCTCAGTGACTTGACCCCACAACGGCTCAAAGAGCTGGTTGCTCTGGACGTTCCAGAGGTATAAAGAATTTTTAAGCTGCGAACCGAGGAATCCCGATGACCGACATCCTGACCACCATTGAGCTCGCCAAGCTCATGGCCGCTCAAAAGGGCCATTGCTTTTACTGCTATGCCCCGTTCCATGGTCCTGGTGGAACTCAGTACCAGGAAGACTTCTACAACCCGATTTCAGAAGGATTTGAGAAGGCCGCGCCGAATGTCGTCCTGACCTGCAGCAGCTGCCACAGCATGCGTCGTCCACCTTCCGAAGACTGGATCAAGGAAAAGTACGATGCATCAGACGATGACACGCAATACTGGCTGCTCAAGATGCAGCTTGATGTCTTCTCACTGCACATGCAGCCGGGTTGGGAAGAGACGTTGGAGGCTTACCAAGCAAAGAATGGAAGCGAAGGCGGCTAGACAGTCCGCGCCTGTTGCTGACCCTGCGTCGGGTTATACATTCACCGGAAACCCCGATTGAGATCGTCCCACATTAAGCCTCATCGTGTCTTCACACGACAGAACGGTGACCGGCAGCTTTGGGTGGAAGCGGTCGTCCCCTACCCTCGATAACCCTCCCTAATCACCTTCCCTCCCGCCTAACTGATTGAATGCGGCTATTTTCTCACCAGTACCGATAATAAGGCAAAGTTATCGATGGCGGCGTGACCCGACAAGAATGGTGTCGATCCCTACATACAAACGCAGAGCCAGCCTTACTCGCCATACTTGTCCAGATACTTCCGGTAGGCCGCAAGCCATGACTCACCACCGAGCTGCCCGGCACTGGCATGGATTGCCGAAATCGCCCAGGTGCCCATGCGAAGATTGTGCAACTCCGCTTGCCGACAAAAATCCATATCGTAGAAATGGAACTCGAACTGGGGATCGAAGCGCAAACCGCTGTCGACCAACGTTTCGCTGCGAGTCGCCAGCATCACGCCATCCAGCAGTTTCACTTCGTGCCCCGGATCCCCGTAGACGCTGAGTTGCGTCAGGTTGGGAAAGCCATCGCCGTGGCCCAGCACGCCGCTGAGATGGATCTTGCTGTCGCGCGCGAACTTGTCGTCGAGATACATCCAGGACGGTTGCCGCGGCACGCGACGCTTGTTGCCCGCCAGGCCGACGACCTGAAAGACCTGGAGCGCTTGCAGCAAATGATTCGCCCAGTGGAAATCGTTCAAATAAACGTCGTCGTGGATGAAGATAAGCAATGCAGGATCGCCCTTCGACTCCTCGATGGCGATGTTGTAAACCGTCGACAGTCCTTGGGCGTTGTCAGGGAAAAGCCGCAGCTCGATGCGCTGCCCAAGAGGAAAAGATCGATAAAACGGTAGTGACCGTCCCAGCGGGGTCTGGGCAAAGAATGCTTTCCTTGCGTGACGTGTGGCGCAGACAAATTTGATCTTTTCCATCGGGATGGTCAGTCAGGCGCAAGGGTGAGGAAATTTGCTAAAGGCCGCCGGGGGCCCACGTACGCGGACCACGCTTAGGTATTAACGGCAGGCATTTGACGTGCGGGGGCAAGGTGCGCACCACCTCGGTCGAACAACCTCAACCGGTATTGAAGGAATTTCGGATCATCGCTCCTGTCCGCTTTCGGCCATGGTCTTCTGTACCGGTGACAGCAGGTACTGAAGCACGGTGCGGCTACCTTGATGAATTTCCGCCACCACCTGCATCCCAGGGACCAGTTTGAGTGACTGCTTTCGCACATCCAGAGTCTGACGATCCAGCGTGATAAGCGCACGATAAGATGCCGGTGTCGTTGCTTGATCCGCTACTGATGAGGATGGGTGGAGCTTCGGCGATGCCGCATCATTGCCTTCGCTGGTGTCCGGTGATACCTGCAGCACTTCGCCTTCAAGCAATCCGTATTGCTGAAAAGGATAAGCCGCCAGCTTGAGCTTGACCTCCTGCCCGGGCCGGACGAATCCGATGTCGTCGTTCTTGACCTGAACTTCGGCCACCAGCGACTCATTCTCGGGCACCAGCGATAACAGTACCGTGCCGGCCGAGACGACGGTGCCGATGGTGTGTGTCGCCAAATCCTCGACGATGCCCGCCTGAGGCGCTTTGAGCTCCAGGAGTGCGGTCCTGTGAACCTGCTTGGCCATATCCTGCTGCAGCTTGCGATAATCCGCTTCGGCGTCAATACGCTCGTTCTGCAGGTCGCTGCGATATTTTGAGGTGATCTCGTTGACTTGCTGGCCAGACATCACGACCGCATCCGAAAGACTGGCGACTGTGGCCTCCTGAGCACGCAAATCTTCCGTATTTTCGAGATACTCGCGCTGTTTGTCGCCCACTTGCAGCTTGCCGACATAACCCTTCTTTCCGAGGTCAACGTAGGTCGCGAGCTGACTTTCAAGAATGGGTTGGGTTCCCTTGAGCTTGTTCCTCACGGCGGTGGCGGCAATATAGTCGTGCTGCGCTTTACTCGAAGCCTGCTTTGCTTGCTGCAAGGCGTCGAGATAGGTTTGGCGGCGATCGTGGTATTGCGCATTGACCTGTGCGAATAAATCGGTCGGATCCCCCGCAGCCGGAGTCAGCGGGCGGCCGGACAGCTCGGCGTCGATTCGCCGCAACTGCAGCGACCTGAGCGCAAGCTGGGTATGCAGGCTCTGGGCATCCGCCTCGCTATCCTGCGCATCCATACGCAAAAGCACCTGCCCGGCCCTCACGCGCTGCCCTTCATGCACCAGGATTTCCTTGACGATACCCGCATCGGCCGGCTGCACGATCTTGACGTAGCTTCGCGGTACCAGGCGACCGTCGGCGCTGTTGATGATGTCGAGCCGACCAAAGATGGCCCAGAGCAGCAGAATCACAAACAACGCCGCCACCAGGTACAACACCGCACGCGGCAAGCGCGCCGGCGGGCTTTCTTGAATGGCCAGCAGGCCGGGCGCAAAGTCGAGGGCTTCGGGCGACAGCGCCGAGAGGGCGTGTGGCGCCGATGCGTTGGAAGAAGATGGCAACATAGTGATCCATTCGCTTACCCGGGGCGGGCTTTCGCCCCAGGTGTTTGCTGTCCGTCAATAGCCTGGCGAAGCCCTATTCGCGAGACGCCCCATGTTGCATGCGATAGTCCCGCAACGACGCGCGGGGGTGGTATGCGGCCCCACCGCCGCTCAGCCCAACCGCTTCCAAACCTGTCCCCATATCTCCTAGACCGTCTTCACCAGCGAAAGAGTGGAGCGTGGAGCTCAGCTGCTGTTCCATCCTCGCAAACATCAGATTTCCGTGAGAGACGAAGTTGTACGAAGAATCCGCCTCGCCCGGGCGGAACATCTTGGGTTCCATGAGCGATCGGTTCATTTCGTCGTCAAGAAACCTTTCCAGCTCACCCAATGGGACGTGAGTGCGGTATCCGGTGGATGCATCGGAGGGATGTGCCGGATTCGTTGCGCCCGACATGCCCCCTACAGTCGGGCTATTTGAAAATGCCGATGGCGGAGCGCCAATCTGCGCCTGCGACCCGGGTGCCACTGTAGCTATGGGAACGGGGACAAAGGTAGGAACGGCGCCCGCCGGTACCACGTGTCTTATCTGACCTGAAACACCGGACCCGGATGTCGCCGTGACGGGCGATACATTGGCATTCGTTGTCGTACTTGCACTTGTTGTAGCCGTATCCAGAGTCGCCACCGTGGCATTCATGAGAGGTGCTCTGGGCGCCGCTGTTAGGCCACCGCTTATGCCCGACCAAGCATCGATGGTTTGCAGACCGGTACCGAAGGCGGCGTTCTGGAGTGTGGCCTGGACGGTGGCAACATTCATCGTCCCGGTAACATTGCCGTAAATCCCTTCGTAGTAGGCGAGATCGCCGCCATAGGCCTGCGTACTGCTGGTGCTTTGCATCGCGCTGGACATCCCATTGGAAAGGTTCCAGCTGGTCAACAGGGGATTGGCTGCCAACGCCTGATTAAACTGGTTCACCAGCGAGGCAAAGTCGAATTCGTAGATCGCCTTGTTGCGTAACGTATCGGTGGAACCGGCGCTGTAGGCACCGCTGGCCTGTTCGATAACTTGCAGCGTGGTGATGTCCTGATTCCCGGTATTCGCGTACCAGTTCGCCAACGTCACCGAGTGCCCCGTTTGCGCAGCGCTGAGAATGAGATCATTGCCAGACTTACTGAAACTCAGTCCTTCGTTATCGACGCCCTTGCCCAAGGAAAGAATATTTTGAGCCCCGCTGGTTGACTGTATCGTGACCTGACCGCTCAATCCCACTGAAATGACATTATGCGATGCTCCCGTATTCACGGTTGCACCATAATAACCAGAAGCCGCAAAAAAATCGTTGTATGAGCCACCGGTCAAGGAGCCGCCACTGAAAGCACTCAACGCCCCCTGCCCTTGAGTATCGACCACAGAAGTGTATTCATAGGCGCCTGTAAGAATGTCGAGCCCACTACCCCCTACCAAGGTGTCGCCGGTGAAGAGCTGACTTGCTACATCAACAATGACGTCGTTGCCACTATTCGCTGTCGCAACAGCCCCATACCCACCGGAAGGACCACCCAGCATATACATCGTATTGATGTTGGCCGGTAACGTATATCCCGACCTAGCTTCAATGACATTCGATGCTGCAGAAGTGTTGGCTTGAATAACATCCAGGCTGTTGGTGACAACGAAAACATCATTGCCGGTGCCGCCAATCAGCGTGGAAATGCCCGTCCCGGCTTCCAGCGTGTCCTCACCAGATCCGGCAACCAGCGTATCTTGGCCGGCGTTGCCCACGATCAGATCATTACCGCTGTTGGAAGTGCCTACCAGATTGGCATTGCCGGTGAGCAAAAGGGAATTAATCGTGGTGGGCAACGTATAACTGACGGAGGACTTGAGGGTATCCGTCCCGTAGGTTGATCCCAACTGAATCACGTCCTGTGTGCTGTTGATGACGAAAGTATCGTTCCCGGATCCACCCACAAGTACGGTGGCTCCGGTGCCGGCAATCAGGGTGTCGTTGCCGACACCGGCAATGAGGGTGTCTTGTCCAGCGTTACCCTGGATCAGATCGTCATAGCTGTTTCCGGTTCCGACGAGATTGGCACTACCGGTCAGCACGAGAGTGCTCACGTCGGAGGGCAAGGTGTCACTGAACGACGCCTCGATTGAGTCGTAGCCCGTATTCGGAGCAAGCTGCAGAACATCGGCCGGATTGTTGAGCACAAACATGCTGAAGCCGTAATTACCGATCAGGGTATCAACGCCAGAACCTGAAATCAGGGTGTCGGCTGAGTCGGCGATAAGTAGATCGTTGCCGCCGTTCGCCGTGCCGCTGATGTTTCCATATGTCAAGGTCAGCGTATTGATGCCGTCAGGCAAGGTGTAATTGACATAGGACTGCACCGAGTCGATGCCGTAACTGGCGCCGAGTTGGATGACATCACCGGCATGGTTGACGATGAATGTGTCATTGCCGGTGCCGGCTACCAGGGTGTCAATACCGTTATAGCTGGACACCAGTGTGTCGTCGTTATTGTTGGCCATCCCGATCAGGTTGGCGTAACCGGTAAGCACCAGTGTGTTGACCGCTGCCAACAAGGTATCGCTGACGGAAGCCTCGATGGTATCGATGCCCGGATTGGCCCCCAGTTGCACCACATCGCCTGGGCTATTGAGCACAAACACGTCATTGCCGGTGCCACCGACCAGCGTATCCAAACCGGAGCCCGAGACCAGAGTATCGTTGCCTGAATTGGCGACAAGTAGGTCGTTGCCGCTGTTACCGGTAGCCGATAGGTCTGCCGAACCTGTCAAGGTGAGTGTATTGACGTTGGTGGGCAGCACGTAGCTCACCGACGATTGGATGACGCTACTCGCGGTTCCCGCGCCGTTTTGCACCACGTCGGAGCTGTTGTTGATGACGAACAGATCGTTGCCCGCCCCGCCCACCAACGTGTCCACCCCGGTGTTGGACACCAAGGTATCATTGGCGCTGTTGGCGGTACCGAGTACATTCGCCGAGCCGGTCAGCTGCAATGTGTTGACGTTGGCGACCAGTGCGGCATTGACCGATGATTGGACGGTGCTGTTGGTCCCCGCGACGCTGTCCTGAACCACGTCGGCGGCATTGTTGAGTACAAACAGATCGTTGCCCGCCCCGCCCACCAACGTGTCCACCCCGGTATTGGCTATCAAGGTGTCATTGGCGCTGTTGGCGGTGCCGAGCAGATTGGCTGCGCCCGTCAGCTGCAGTGTGTTGATGTTGGCGACCAGTGCGGCATTGACCGACGACTGAATGGTGCTGTTGGTTCCCGCGACGCTGTTCTGTACTAGGTCAGCGGCGTTGTTGAGGACAAACAGATCGTTGCCCGCCCCGCCCACTAACGTGTCCACGCCGGTGTTGGATATCAAGGTGTCATTCGCGCTGTTGGCGGTACCGAGCAGATTGGCTGTGCCCGTCAGCTGTAGTGTGTTGATGTTGGCGATCAGTGCGGCGTTGGC
>Ga0182008_10000098_pt1 | contig 67138 bp, 77 predicted proteins | sample Sormic07211129_1_FD_120482 | JGI IMG/M metagenome (GOLD analysis project Ga0182008, IMG submission 120482) | Rhizosphere microbial communities from Sorghum bicolor, Mead, Nebraska, USA - 072115-129_1 metaG | ecosystem: Host-associated > Plants > Roots > Rhizosphere | place: USA: Nebraska...
CCAATTGATCGCGTTGATGGGCTGAAAAGCCTTTTTTCGCCTGCTGTCTGCACAAAAGCAAACGCCCCGAACAAGTCGGGGCGTTTGCTTGGAACCACCATCAGTGCGTTTTCACACAGTCTGTGAAGCAGGGCTTTTTTATTGCTGTCGTCTCCCGCCCCAATGCATCAGCGGTTTTGAATCACCTTACTCACCATCCCGTTGGCAAGCTGGATAAACATCCCGCTATCCCCGCCGGCGGTGTCATCTGGATTAATCACGTAACGCCCACCGATCGCCAACGAAGGGGTCGCATCAACGCCGTACGTCAGTAGCTTCGCGAATGCGCTCTCGAGGCGAGCCTGCGTGACCTTTGCCCACGCCTTTTCAAACCCCTGTACCTTCGCCGCGGCTACTGCCTTTGCCCAGGTCTGGGGATTTTCCATTTCCATACCGCCCTCATGGATTTGAGCGTAGGCGGCCGACATGAACGCCGCCAAACGAGCGGGATCGGCATCCTGAACTGCGTAGAATGCCCGCGCAGCCATGTAGTTCCCCTTATCGGGTACAGCCACGGGAATGAACTCAGCACTCCACCCATCAGGCATGGTTTGTGACCATCGCCTCAGCATCTGGTCGTAGCTTGCACAAACCGGACAACTGAATGAGAAGAACACGATGACCTTGCGGGCATCTTGGTTCTGTACGGTGACTTCTCTATACGGCAACGACGGCGCCGGCTCCTGAGCCATCGTGAACAGGGGCGACATCAGCGACGTAACGACGGCCATCCGAGCGATAAACTTCTTCATCCAAATTTTCCTGTGTGATGAGCTTCAGCTCTATGACCAAATCGAAAAGTGATTCCTGATGACGCTCTGTGCGCCAAGTCCGAACCGCAGATTGCACCTCGCCATAGGGCAAAATCCTGCGTGCCGCCAGTTCATTTAAGAAATCAACAGCGCCTTCGGTATAGCCCATTGCCCTGGCCACTTGTTCCTGGGTAACCAACCCTTGATCAACCAGGATTTGCCCGACCTTGCGGATCTTGCCTTCTACCAACAGGGCAAGCTGCGATTCAGCAGCCTCATTCACTTCGGCAAAACTGACTAACCCTTGCTCGAGGAGGACATCTCCTATCCGTCGGACACTGGGGGCTACTGAGTCGTCCTTGATAAGCCGCTGAACAAGCTCCATCGTCGTGGCGCCTGCGGAAACCATTCGAATCCCGGCTTGCCCCAAGGTATCGAATTGCGGTTGACGTGTAGCGGCATTGAGCACCCCCTTCTCACCACCGTTGCTGAGAATAGCCGCACGAACGTGCTTGTCGGATTTGATCATCTCAATGATCGGTCGCTTGCCAGAGAATGACTCTTTAGCCGTCGCACGCAGCACTTGCCCCTGGATCAGCGGTAAACCGTTGGACTTCAACCAGTGCGCTTCAGCGTCTGTTACGTCAGTCCACTGGTGCTGTACGTCGTTGTTGAGGGTTTGAACCAGGCGCTGAGCGATCACGCCAAGAAGTGTTGATGCCAGAGCCTGCTTGTCGACTCCAAAATCGAGAAGCCGCGGAATAGCTTGCGCCGCGTTGTTGGTGTGCAATGTCGCCAGAACAAGGTGCCCCGTATTCGCGGCTTGCATCGCGATCTCGGCAGTTTCGGCGTCACGAATTTCACCCACCAGAATCACATCAGGGTCTTGTCGCAGCAAGGCACGAAGCCCAAGAGGAAATGTGATGTAAGGGGTTACGTTAACCTGAACGAACTGTGGGATTACATATTCAACAGGGTTCTCAAGGGTGCAGATGTTCAACGTCCCATCATTAAGTTCGTTGAGTGCAGCGTACAGCGTCGTGGTCTTGCCTGAACCAGTAGGGCCGGTGACTAAGATAAGCCCTTGTGGTTCTTTCAGCATTTCCAAGAAGTGGTGCTTCACCAGCACCGGCATGTGAATATCGTTCAACGTCATGCTGGCGTTCGACTGGTCCAGCAACCGGCACACGATTTTCTGCCCCCCGTGAACAGGCAGAACGTTCACACGGACGTCAATCGCACGATCCGGATACTGAAGTGACATGCGACCATCAATGGTTGCATGCCGTTGTGAGAGGTCCATGTTGGCGCGAGCGCGGATCTTGTCATCGAGCATTCTGCCAAGGCTGGCACTGATGGTTTCGACGTGCTGCATGAAATCACCGATTCGCATTTGTATAACAACGCGATCACTGAACCATTGCATGTGAATGTCAGGTGCTTTTAACTTTGCCGCTGTTTCAAACAACGTATTCAGATAGTCGGCGCCAACCTTATCGTGAGGCCCACTGTAAATAAATAACGGGGGTTCTTTAATCATTTTAACCTCCTACCACTAATTAGGCTTTACAGTTCAAAGTTGGCCCGTAAAACAAACGTGAGATAAAACTTTGAGTTGCTGCATCAGCGTCTAAACTCCATGAAAGGAGATCGATTCTGGCATCAGTACTAAGGTAGTTTCTCCCTGCCCACCTAACGCCATCAAAGGCGACCCGCACAGGCAAAGCCCCGCGTTCAACGCGCTCGCACGGGGCTTCCGGGGCAATGGTGTAGAGGATCCACCCGGCTAACATCAGGGAAAAACAACCGCTTAACATCTGCTTCATAAAGAGCGTCCGTAATTGTTCATGATTTTTTGAATATATATGCGCTGACTTTCTACGTATGGGCTGTTATACGCACCAACAGCTTTCCAAGTGTGGCCATACGTAACGATGTTTTTTGCAAGTATCCAAGCAGCGACGTTAACGCTGACGCAGGCGTTCAGCAGATCCTTCTCTCCAATTCCATAGCTGGCCAGCTTCGGCAGCCACCAGGAATTGATCTGCATAAACCCGATGTCCTTTGAGCCATCCGAGTTCGAGGTATTGATGATGTCGGCTTTTCCGGAAACGTTTTCCGTAACCTGGATGCTGCGCAGCAGCCTTTCGCTGACCTTGTAGCGAGCAGCAGCCTCAGCGAAGCAGGTCGCATCAGCGCTGCCGGTCCCGACCACAAAGGCTACAAGCAGTGATAAGAGGGATAGTCTTTTCATGCAGCAAAGAATACATTACGCGTACCAATAAACAAGGTGTATCAATACATGTCATCTAAGAATCGATACGCGGTATTCTGGGCGCTACCCCTGGCCCTTGCTTGTTCGGTGGCCGTTGCAGATGAATCGGCCACTCCGGACAGCCCGACATCGGCCGCTGAAGTCTTCGACTCCGCGCAGTCGTCCTCCAACATCGGTACGGACATTTCAAGCGCCATGAAAGGCCTGCTGTCCACAGCACGAGGCGGCGGGGAAGTGTTACGCACATGGGCGGCGTGGAAAAGCGGCGACAAACAGGCCCTCCCGAAGCTGTTCGAACTAGCAAAGGGGGGCAACAGCAGGGCACAGAACATTGTGGGCTACCTTCTCGATCGCGGCGAAGGCGTGCGCCAAGACAGCACTGGCGCAGCCGCATATTTTTCAGCTGCCAGCGAAAGCTTTCCCCTTGCTCGATACAACTTGGCTGTTCTGACCTTGTTAGGCCGCGGGGTGCCCAAAAACGAAGCGAAAGCCATGCTGATGTTTGAGGATGCAGTTAAGTCAGCAGGCGTGGATTTGGCGGCAGTGCGCTTGTCTTTGTATTACCTCAAGAAAGGGGACAAGGACCTTGCATGGAAATGGGCCAATGAAGGAGCCAACCGAGGCAACGTCACCGCCTATTACTTGCTGGGTCGCATCCTCTACGAGCGCAAGGAATTTTCGGAGGCTTTCGGATGGCTGACCAAAGCCGCCCAAGCAAGCGAACCGAACGCACCAGCGATCCTGTCTTCGATGTACAGGAACGGGCAGGGGATGGACGAAAACCGCAAGATGGCCGCTTCCTGGTGGTTAATTTATGCAGGCCTGAATCGAAACAAGGTCGGTCTAAACGCCAGCGGCTTGGGGACGTTCGGACTGTCCGCCAAAGAGGAGAATGAGGCGACCCATTTCGCTACCAACTGGCTTTCGTCACACGAGAACATGGTTCGCTCGAATTACGAAGCAACAATTCTTCAGGCTAGCAGGTCGGATTAACCATGCCCCCAAATCCAGACGGCAATGGACGCTGCAAACAGGACAATCAGCGGCCATGAAATGAGCACCAACTTCCAATCTGCTCGCGATGGCCAACAGTTGAGGCATTGGGGGGCAAACGCCAACCAAATCAAAATGTCCCCCCATTGGAAATGCTGCGGTCCCTGGGCCAAACGCCAGCTGGCCAACCCGTAAACAATCGGCAAGGCCAGCAAGGGTGCAAGGGCGGTTATCCAGGCATTGACCCAGTTCAGGCCAACAAAACCAACAGACCCCAGCACCAATCTTCCCCCCTCATTTCTGGGGACCAGCGACATAGAGCTCGGTCGAGCCATGGTCAGAAGGCCCACTATGAAATGCAGCATTTCGTGCACGAGCACGCCGGTAAATTGCATGAATTTCAGGGCTGTCCAGGCTCGCTGCTGAAAGACCATGAACACCCCAAGCAAAACCGAAGGGGCTAGGTAGCAAACCGGGTTTAGGAACAGCAAATTCAAATTCAGGAATTCAGTCATCGGCCACGCCCAAACAGAAAGCGGATTCTGATAGATTGCATTTGGATCCACGTGTAATATACATACGCGTTATTGATTCCAGCACCCAAGGAGCGATCATGAACTCGCCAATTTTTTTTCCTCGCCTTTCCACAGCCGGCCTCGTAGCAACCCTCATTTTGGTATGCGCTAGCGCCCAAGCTGACCAGGCAAAAGACATTCTGTTCGCCGCTATCAAACAAGGGCATGCATCCGCCGAGCTGACGGGCGAACAGGCTGAAGCGTGGAAAAAAAAGACTGGGTCTAACGAACCCATTCTGGTCGAGGCCAAGGTTCTCAGCCGGTTTAAACAGCCAGATTGCGCAAAACTGGGTGTGAAGATGACACAGGCCAAGGTACCAAAGAAAGAGGGCGGCACTGGCCCCCTCGAGGTCGGCTGGGGGATGAATCTCTGCTCGGATGGACTTCCTCCAGCGGAATCGGTTGACTGGTCGAAATCTCCCCAGCCTGAGGTAAAGATCAACAAGGTGTCTGGCGAATGAAACTGACAAGGAAAATATTTTCGCTCGCAGGATTCCTGGCCATGGCGATTTCATCAGGTCAGGTCACTGCTGATCCACACTCGGACGGCCTGGCGCTGGGGAAAAGCAACCTCAACAAGTTGTCGTCGAAAGTGAACAACACCAACGCGCAAGGCATGCCGCACTACACGAATAATCCTCCCCAATCACAGAATTTTGGTTCATCGTCATTATTTAACGTGGGTGCGACCCGAATCACTACATGCAAAACGGCTGTGGCGGGATCCGACAAAGTGGCGAACCAGGAGTGTGATGCTGTTAACTTCCTCGCCAAAAACCCGGAAGACAAAGTTAAATTCCCTGTCAGCCCTAATGATCCGATCGTCAAGGGCATTGGTAACACGATTAACAATGCGACTGGTGGGAACGTCACACAGCAGTGCACCACAAAAACAACAACAACCCCAGACATTTATGCGACCGAAGTCTGCAATGAATACAACTTGTCCGAGGCCAAGGCTTGCACCATGGGGCAAGTAGTCGAAGTGGACGCAGATTCGAACTATCTATGTAACACGACCCATAACGCACTTCAGTCGCTTGATTGCCATCGCGGCGCAATGCCCACGATTCTACAGTCACCACAGCCATTCAACTACGCAGTCGATCAAGGAAACAATGTCCCAACCTGGACTTCACAGACCTTTAACATGAACCTATCCATCCAGGGGACACCACAAAGTTTTACTCTAACCGGTTACCAGATAGATAATAATGGCCAATTGTTGATTAACGGGGCGGTCGTATACCAAAATATTTTCGGTCAGTGGGCGGGCCGTGATCTACGAAATAGCCGCGTGACATTTGATGATGATAACGGCAATGCGTCTCTTATGGATCAATCTAACAATTATATTGGCGACTTCTACGATGACGGCTGCAACGCTGGATGCCGAGGCGTGGCACCTAACATTGATATTACAGGTTATCTTCACGAAGGTAATAATCAAATAACTTTGGTTTGCATCAATGCAAGAAAAATTGGCCCTTGTTCTATTAGTATTCAAGGTGTCGCCTCGACGCCTATTGTTGTTGGGTCTGTTATATCTAACGGGTGTGTTGACCTAGAGGCGAAGTCGCGATGAAACTGATAAAAGCACTTCTATTCTTGCTTTTGTTTCCATGCATATTAGATCCTGTCGTCGCAGCATCATGCAGGAAGACTGGTTCCGTTTGCGTCGATACCACACCATCAAAAAATATATCTGGTGTTAATGTGACGCTAGCTCAAGTTGGGGGGTGCTGGGATTATAAAGATACATACGAGTGCATTCAGCCGAACGCAGTTGACTATTGTGCGGCAATTTCTAAGATCGCAGGCTGCTGGCAAACTGGCACCTCTTGCATTTCAGCTGCATGGAACGGCACTTGTCTGACAGAGCAACGGACATTCCGTTGCAGCGACCCATCGTTGCCGACGCCATCAAATACAGTAAAACTGGGTAACACCTACACCATCACTAAAGATCAACTCGACACTAGCCAATGCACGTCATATTCCGATAACCCGCTTTGTTACTTGGCAGCCCACACTTGTGTGGAAGGCCCAGAAACACGTGTTATAAACGGTCTTCCTGTTTATAAAGCCTGCTGGAGGTACAAGGATGACTACTCCTGTATCAATCCGAACAAACAAAACGACTGCCAACAATTCATCGATAAAGGATGCAAAAAAATTGATGAGGTCTGCCTCGAAAGCACGGACCCAATTGGCTGCGTGATGAAACAGGTGACATATAGCTGCATTACTCAAAAAGGCACGACCACAACAACGGAAGACTGTAGTACCAAAACTTCGTGCTACCAGGGCGTCTGCTGGGACACTGGTTATCCTAATGACACCGATTTCGCTAAAGCTGTAGCGGCCCAAGAAGCGGCCCGTGAGGCAGGTGTTTATGGAGCCAATGGAGCACTCTTTGATGGTGTAGCGGAAACCTGCGCTAAGGGGTATGGCGGTATCAAGAACTGCTGCGAGAAGAGCGGAGGGGCACAGTCAAACAACTCGATTATGGGGTCGCTGGCGTCGAGCACTGCAATGGGGGCTGTTCAGTACGGTGCAAAATACATGTATGACTTCGCCTATGACAATTCAGCATGGATTCAAAGTGGCTCTAAAGCATTCGGCCTCGAGCATGCTGCTGGTGCAGACTTCCAGATCGGGATGTATGGACTCACTTATACGTTCGGTGCCGTTCCAGCAACAGGTTTGTTAGGCGGACCTGTATACGGTTTAGGTGGGGGATTCTATTTTGACCCATATAGCTTTGCCATTGCCGTCGCTATTCAGGTCGTCATGGAATTAAGATCCTGCGAACCAGAAGAGCAGAAATTAGGTATGCACCGTGGAGCAAATCTTTGCCATTTGGTTGGGAGCTATTGCTCGAAAAAGGTATTTGGAGCTTGCTTGGAAACTACGGAGTCCTACTGCTGCTACAACTCTAAACTGGCAAAAATTATTAATGAACAGGGAAAACCCCAAATTGGGAAAGGTTGGGGCACTCCCGAAAGCCCAAGTTGTGGTGGGTTCACTGTTGATGAATTCCAGCGTGTCGATTTTTCAAAACTTGACCTTACCGAGTTTACCGCTGACATCATGGCTGCTTCTGTATTACCAAATGTGGATGGCCTCCAGAATTCAGTGAAAACCATGATGGATGGCAAAAAAGAAAATTAATTTTTGTAATAAAAAAAACGCCTCGATTATGAGGCGTTTTTTTGTCCCAAAAAAAACCGACCTTAAAGGTCGGTTGGTGATGCGTTGAGTTGCGACAGTCAAAGGCAGAGGAGCTCTGAAAATCGGTTCCAGTCTTTGCTACTGACGTTAAACGAACCTTGCGAATCATTATCCTGGTAAATGTACATACCCGCTGGAATAATTTTCTTTATGTTTGCCGCATGAGCTACTGCAACGGATAACGAAAATCCATCAGGCGTGTCGTTGACGATCGGTTCGACCGCTTCTTCATTGATCGGTTGCAGGTTAAACCAATATTCAACTTCATCATCTTTGAGAATTCCGACGTTCCCATGCTCACTTCGTATTTGGTAGGTAATTGATTTACCACTGTCCCCTACGCAAATCACTGAAGCGTTTGAAAACACGAATTCATCTTTGGTGTACAGCGGTTGCCCGCCAATCAGCCTTTTCATATCCCCGCCCTTGTAGGTTTTCCATAGAGAAGGGAGATGTCGCACAGGTCTCTGTAATGCTAGGGACGATTTCCTGCCAGGGCGAAATTACACACGCGTGTCCGTCATATCGGAAGTGAAAGGTAAATCACTTACCCCCACGGGGCCGGTAGTTCGTCAGGAATCAAAAATGGAAATTCTTCTGTACCTAATGGCAATGGTAGGCGGCTCCATCCAGTACGACTCGGAATGGTTTTTGTCATTTCTGACTGTCTGCGTGGGCATTGCACTACTTGTGACTCTCGGGCTGGCAAGAATCTGCGCAAGCTTTAAAAACACAAAACACTAATCCAATTGAATGTGAGAGTACCCATTATGAAACGCATCGTAGCTATTGCTTTGATCATCTCTACTGTTGTTATGGGCGGTTGCGCAAACAACATGACCAGTCGCGACTACAACGAAGCCACAGCTGGTAAAAAAATGAAGGTTGAGCTCGGCATCGTCGAATCGATTCGCGACGTCAAGATCAACGGCAAAGCCACTCCTCTGGGCGGTATGGCTGGTGGTGCACTCGGTGCGATCGCTGGTAGCAACGGCGGTGGCGGATTGGGCCAACTGGCAGTAATGGTCGTTGCAGGTGCCGTTGGTGCAGCCGTCGGCAGCATCGTGGACAAAAAGGTCCATGACTCTGATGGCGTCGAGATCACCGTTAAACTGGCAGGTAACGACTTGCAAGCGGTAACGCAAGCTAAAGACTCTAACGAGCCGTTCGTAAAAGGCGACAACGTACGCGTTATCACCGATCAGAACGGTTCTTCCCGTGTGTCTCATTGAACACAAACCCACACAGACCTCAGGCATACACTGCCTGGGGTTTTTTTTGCGGAAAATTTATACGTACGAGCGCGAGATTTGAAATGGCCACTGGTTGTCTTATTGCTACGCGTGAAATAACATTTGATCATCACACGAGCGAATATTCAGCATGAATGAAGACATCGGCAGGCTATCAAGATTAGGGTTCTCGACGCTCCCCGAATGTCTCCTCACTGTGCCGAAGGGATTTCGCGATTACCACGACCCGATCGAGATCTTGCCATTACCCAACACCGGGGAGTTTCACTACCTTGCGTTGACGCTGGTCGAGCGGTCGATTTACACCCGGGAAGGAAAGATGATCGCCGAGTTGAAGGGTGCCTTTCGAGCGGCTCTTCGTGCGGTCGACGCCCGCGGGGAGCGCGTTCAGATTAATGTGATCGGCAAGCCCGCGATCGAGAGTTGGCTTCAACCAGAGCTAGGATCCGTCGTAAACCTCTACGGCCAGTTGATAACCTTTGACGGCCGTCTAGGCTTGTCAAACCCCACAGTCGTCGGTGACGAGCAAATTGGGCGGGTGGTCCCCATTTACCAAGGCAAGACCAACCAGGTCAGCGCAGATCTCCTCACTGAAAGCATTGGCAGGGCACTTCCTCAGATCAACGAAGCAGCCTGTCTGCTCCTCGAGCAGGCGTTGATGCACGAGGACGATTTTGCAAAGTTTACCGGGATCTCAGAGCCGGCTACCTTGCTGCGTACCCTGCACTCACCACTTTCTGTTCGTGAAGGACTCGAGGCTATTGAGGTCGCCAAAACCCTTTCTGTCAAAGCGCTGGTCAACAAGGTCATCGCCAATCGATCGCGGCCGGCGCTGAAAGGCTCACTGTTGCGTATTGATCGTGACCAGGTCGCCGACCTCATCCAGAGGGCGCCGTTTGAGCCCACAGCGGACCAGCTCCGAGCGATTGACGAAATCGTGGCCGATTGCAGGTCGCCGTTCCCAATGGACCGCGTGCTTTCCGGTGATGTGGGTACGGGAAAATCTTTCACGTTTATGGTTCCCGCAGCCGCTAGCCACTTGGCTGGCGCCCGCGTCGCTATTATCGCTCCGAGTCAAATCTTGGTCGATCAGCTGGCCAGCGAATTTTCTGCGCTTTTCTTCGAGATTCCCATAAAAAAATTCACCAGCAAGGCAAAAGTCGACATCTCGACGGGGATCATCGTCGGCACAACCGCTGTACTCACGGCGGCGAAAAAAGAGGGCATTGTGTTCGACTTGGTCATCGCAGACGAACAACATAAATTCTCCGTGTCCCAGAGAAAAAAGCTGTTGGCCCCACACACCAATTTTCTTGAGGCGACAGCGACCGCCATCCCACGCACCGTTGCCCTCGTAAAGCTCGGCGGGATGCCCATCTCGATTCTCTCCCAGGCGCCTGTGAAGCGGGAAATCATCTCGCGAATCATCACCCTTAAAGCCCGTGAAAAGCTGAATGATTTCGTGATGGAGGTTATCAACGGAGGCGGGCAGGCGGCTTTCATTTACCCGGTAGTCAACGGTGACGCAGACGCCTCACGTTACTCCGTCGAAGCCGCCTACGAGCGTTTCAGGCGCGTCCTGGGTGATAGCGTCGCCATGATCCACGGCGGCCTTCCTGAAGATGTCAAAACGGACACTATCCGGGCGATGAAAGAAAACAAAATCAAGCTGCTCGTAGCCTCGACTGTCATCGAAGTCGGGGTAACGATTCCGAACTTGCGTTTGATGGTGGCAGTTAACGCAGAAAATTTCGGCGTTTCGCAGTTGCACCAGCTCCGCGGTAGGCTTGCTCGCAAAGGGGGAACCGGGTATTTCATCATGTACTTGCCTGAACCTATCCAGCGGCCGGCCTCTGACCGGTTACGGCTCTTGTCGACGTGCTCAGACGGGTTCCGGCTCGCGGAAATGGATGCGGATGTTCGTGGCTTCGGCAATCTCGATATCGACGGGGACAGACAATCAGGATCTGCTAGGATGCTTTTCTGGGGTATTACCCTTGGAAGGTCGGAAATAGAGCAGGGCGCTATAGAAGCCGGCCTCATCCCGGCAAAGCAATAAAAGGGGAACAGGTTGGGCGCCAAATCAACACCACTGGCTATCAAGGTAGCGATTTATGAACGACTTCTATCGGGTCAAATGTCCCGAGAAATCGGCCGTTCGTATGTGCTTAGCCAGCCCACAGTTCTGAAGTATGCAAACGACGCAGTGGACGAATTGCGACGAGTCGGTGACGTCGAGGCTTCGCCAGTGCTGCTCGGCTTTCTGAGTAGAAAGCTCAAAATGCAGTGCTTCCAGTACCCTGGCGACGATGAAGTTCGGGCACTAATGGGCCCAATTCTGCAACCCTACCTGGTTCGGGCGGAATCAATTAATTTCGCCGGCCGCGAAAGTGCCGACCAACCGTTATCCACCCGTGTGAGCAGGTCCACTGAAGAAGAGTTTTTGCAGATTGTCTCATCGCTGGCGGAAGGGCACCGGCCCGGCCTGACATCCTCGGCACTGCTCAGGGAGCTCGTAGAAGATTATGTCGCGCAACAACGCACCAACCGTTCAACATCCGCGGTAGCCTCCCCGCAGGCTACACAAGAGGCCAGCACACCTCTACCGAGAATCGACACCGAGGCATTGCTTGCTGACGTGCTGGACGCTGTCCGCCTACAACTCGAACACCACGGTTTGAAACCGATCAAGTCGAACTGAATCCCCGTTTCTAAACCCGTGTCACGCATCCCCCCATGTAAGGCATTCGCATCCTGGATGCCGCAATTCCATTCCAAGGGGATTCAACATGGGCCACTTCGAAGCACAACTGCCATCCGCATCAAAAATCTCAATGCGCCACCTGTACTTGTACACCCACATGCTCATCGCGCAAGCGAACGAGAATGGGAGAAAGGTACGCATCGTTTGGGGCCACAAAGGCCTCGAAGAAATCCTCAGCGCAAGCACCGGTGCATTTTCCATGTCTGGCGGGGGCTATCAACCCGACAACGCAAACGAAATGCAGGAACAGAGTCTTTCAAAATTGGGTGGCTCGATTGCGAACCGCGCAAGCCTTCGAGCTGGTGCTCAAAAGACCGCCGCCATGCTGTCCTTGACGTTCGAGGACATGATTGAAACGGTGACCAAAAGTGAGACCCGACGCACAACAGAAGGCAGGCTCAATACACGATCACTGTGGCGGTACCCTCTAGGCGAAGAGAAGCTTTTCACCAAGACGACAGAAGGGGAGTCGATAGATACCTGTTTCTATCTGCTGGGTGATGAAAGCAGCTCAATGGACAGCAAACTCGGTCCGGCACCTGGCCCACGTGAACTGGATGCGCGAATCACTGCTCACGAAGCATGTAAGCGTGTTTCGGTCGCGGTAGGGGAGGTGCTTCACAACCTTTCAATACCGGTGGGAATAGCCACTTACAACACCGTCGTCAGAGAATGGCATGCGTTTGATGAAAGCTGGGCAGGTGTGGGTCTCTCGCCGCGTCAACAACCGCGTGCGGGGCTATTTCGTTCCAACCGCTCATGCCCAAGGGCTGGCCCTGTTACTGAAGCAAATCAAGGACAAATACCTGGCGGAGAAAAAAGTCTTTTTGGCTGAATTGCCGGCGAAAGTTGAAGAGTGGGCTAACGCTCCTGAAAATGCCGGCGTAACAAAGGCAGGAGGAAAGACACGGGCAGAGCTAATTCGCCAACACGCACCGCAGCATGGTGTTTTGGAAAAGATGCTCACGTTTGATATTTCCGCGATTCGAATCAACGACACCAACTATTTTGGTGAAGATGATGCGCTTCAACAGGAGGTGAAGGGGCTGGTTGGTCAAGCAGCTTTTGAGATCTCTGAGGATGTTCGGAAGTCCTGGTCAGGGCCGAAGAAGGGCAACACAACCTCTCGTGTTTTGGGGCTGGTGCGCCGTGTCCAGGACAAGGCAGAAGCCATGAGCGTGCTTTCGAGCAAGTTCGGAAATCTGGCTAAGCTGTGCGGTGAAGTTCTGGCCGCCGTCCCGACAGGACAAAACATCGAAGGCGTCGCGTTCATCCAAGTTTCGAGCCTGCTCTCGTTATGCATGGATCCCGACAAAATTATTGGCGACCAGGCTACTGCATTCGATCCTCTCGAAGTCACCGATCAGCCCGTCACAACTCCCACTGAGGCGAGCAGTAATGTCTTCTTCGGTGAAACGCCCCAAGTAACTCCACCGGCCGCAACTCAACCGGAAGAAAGCGTGTCAATCGTTCCACCACTCCCAACCGATCGCGAGGCCCATGCCAACATCTTCTTCGATGTAGAGCACGATGCCGTAGCTATCGAATCCGCTGAACCGGTGTCAGAACCAGGACAACAGGACCCTGAAGTTCCGTTCGTTTTCTAACCCACAAAAAAGCCCCGATCTTTTCAGATCGGGGCTTCTTCATTTCTTGTTTAACCGAAACGAGGAGCGGGCACTACTCTGTAAAGCTGTTACCTGGTACTTCCACTTCGGCCTTGGCCATCAGGTAACGTTTCGACTCACGCTCGTACAGAGAGACTAGCGTAATCCGCACGTTGATCGGCGTCTGCTCCCACTCTTCAGAGCTCGGTGCGTATCCGGCCCACTGGGGATCTTCCTGCATCTTCCTGATAGAAAGCCAAAGCTGTTCGTTTAGGTCTTTGGAGTTGAAAAAATCTTCAGCAGTAAAATGCTCTGCGAGTAAGTAGACCTGTATGAGAGGCAGTCCTAAAAACTCAGCAATTTTTTGAAGCTTCTCTTTACCAAGTGACTTAATTTGGCGGTTGCCATTCGCCAGGGAGTTCCAGTAGATCTGAGTCACACCGACGATATCGGCGATGGCGCGATCTTGAAGACCACGTTCAACAATGGCCTTTTTGATCATCTTAATCAGACGAGCACCTTCGATTTTGTTTCGGTCGCGAGGCGACGCTGCATCATCAGTCGTCAACCCTGTATCAGCTACCGCTTGCGCTTCTCGAGCCAACTGAGCTTGCTCTAAAGCCTGTTTAGCTAATGCTGATATTTTCTGCCTACTATTTTTCGGTGCAGCTTTAGCGGGCTCCGGTGTAACAGCTGCGGCTGGAGCTGGAGCTGGAGTAGAAGCTGGTTTCTTAGTAGCCGCGGAAGAACGCACTCTTGGGGCGGCCTTTGTAGTAGCTGGTGCGGCTTTAGGAGCTGAAGACTTTGCAGTACTAGCAGCTGCTGGCTTTTTTGCAGGGGTACGATTCTTGCTCTGCGGCTTCTTAGTTTCAGTTGCAGTAGCAGTAGCAGGGGTCGTATCTACTTTTTTTGCTGAAGCGCGAGACCGCCCTTGCGTAGAGCCACTTGGTTTCTTGTCGCTAGGTTTTGTCATGGTTACGGCTCCAGGTTGTTCGCGTGGGGTCGAAGAAGAAGGGGCGCCCCTTGTATAAATAAAGCAGGGAAATGCCATTATCTGTAAAATTAATTCTACACAGTTAACAACAAGATTCAATCTCTTGTTCATGTGTAACAAGAGGCGGAACGCCCATTTTTCAAGGCTCTACCTTGAGACGGATTCGGCCAAAAGCGGACAGCTTTAAGGTTAAATTTGAGTACAAGAAGAAGCTCGAACGGGATGATAGAGCCGAGCACCCATCGACAAGTTCCCAACCTTTTTCAATCCAGACACCTGCCGCTCGCATGGTGAGCGAGGCCGCCACCTGAATGTGCACCGCTGTGCTCCCTCCTAATGGCTAAACTGGCAATCGGCACAAGAGCTGCGTTGGCACGACCAAAAGGGCGCGCCTGATTCAGTCAGTATTATCAAGTCATGTTGTATTATTGGTACGTGTTGAGTATCCTCCAGCTCACCAACTCCAGCAAACACGAGGTTCTCCATGCTCCCCCAGGACGCAAAGCGCAATCCGGATTCCTATTCGTATCCAAACGGGATGCTCAACTCAGGCTATATCGCCGGCGTCCTGCGGAATAATGATCCTCTCAAAGGAATCTGCTACATCCAGCAGACCCGCAGCGAAAACCACATGCTTCCGATTCATTACGACCCTAAAAAGTCGCCGATCCCACGCGAAATCAAAGAGTGGGATCTGGTCATGGCATACGTACATACCGAGGGCGCAGTGGAGGGCGAAGACCGGATTGCGAAACTCAAAAGCATCCGCTTTGAAGCCCCGAATTTCATGCACCTGGGTACGCGCTTTCGCGACGATTTCATGAAGAAATGGGGTGCGGCCGTACATGCCGCAGCAGTAGATTCCGGGACGCCAGAATCCGTTCAAGCGTTGCAGCAAATGCCGGGCGAAGACAACGATGCACGTCGTGACTCCTTCGACTGGAAGGCAATGGAACTGAACAAAAACGCCTCGAACCAGATTCGCATCGCCGGCTTCATCCAAGCCAAGTCGCTGGAACGCAATCGTAAACATCCGGTTGACGGCACCCCGATCAATGATCGACTGGTAGTTCTGATCCGACAAAGCAAGGATTCGGATCATTCGATCCCGGTTCGTTGGTACGGTCGTAACCTTCAGCCTCTCGCCGAGAAACTGGCCCGCGGTATGCCTATCATCGTTTCGGGCGAGTTCCGTATCGATGTAAAAGCGATCTCATTGCCGGACCCCGAGACTCAAGTTGCTGAAGTCTCGAAAATCCCCTTCATCCAGGCTAAGGACATGCCGGCTCCGGTCTCTCCAGATTCCGGTCACATCAAAATTGTTCCCGGCTGGGCCGCCGAGCTCTTCAAAGGCCACGGCTCGGCTCAGGCAGAAAAACCAGCTGATCAAGACCGAGCTGAACTGTTCAACGCGGCTTTCGTTCCACAAGAAGGCAAAACGGATGAACAGCCCGGCGCGTAAGTAAACAGCAACGCCATAGGAAGTGAAAAAGCCATCGAGGTCCTTGACCACTGTCGATGGCTTTTTCCGTTTTGGTGGCTGAGGTATTACACCGCAGCCCCCGACCGCTAAAGGCAGTCGGCTTCAACCCCTAGAAAAATGAAGGCATGGTCAGCAATGGGCAAAACTCTCATCATCACCGAAAAAGGGACTGTCGCAGCCACCATCGCTAAAGCGATCGGCGGGTTCAGCAGGGTAGAAAACTGGCTCGAGAGTGAAGACGCCATTCTTGCCCCAGCTGCCGGTCACCTGGTGGAGATCCATTCAGAAGAGATGGCCAAGGCCGGCCGGGACATCAGCAACCTGCCGGTGATTCCGGATCAATTCGAACTGCGCGTTATTGAGGAAAAGAAAAAGTTCTTCCAGGTGCTCGATCGCCTTATGCGCCGCTCTGATGTAACGGCCGTCGCCAACGCATGCGATGCCGGCCGAGAAGGTGAGCTGATTTTTCGACTAATTTACAAAAGGGCCGGGTGCACAAAGCCAATGCTTCGCCTCTGGATGAGCTCAACTACGGACGAGGCTATTCAATCAGCCTATGCGGGAATGCGGCCCGGGGCGGACTATGACAACCTTGCAGAAGCGGCTGAGATTCGAAGCGAAGGAGATTTCATCGTTGGGATCAACGCGTCTCGAGGCATCACCCGACTGTATGAGCGACAAACCGCAAAAGCCGAAACCTTTCCGCTGGGCCGGGTCCAGACCCCGACGCTTTCCTTGGTCTGTGCCCTGGAACTGAGCATTCTGACTTTCCGCCCGGTGCCCTACTGGGAGGTACACGCTACGTTCGGTGTCGGCGCCGGCAACTATGTTGGCAAATGGCAAGCACCTCGAGCTGCGGACGGCGCCAGCACTGAAAAAGAAAATCACCCACACCGAATATTGAACCGTGCAATCGCCGACGGAATTATCGCCAAGTGCTCCGGTGCGGTACCGACCAGTGTGGATGAAGAGGTAAAGCCGGCACAAAAGGGTGCTGGCAAGCTTTATGACCTGACCGGGCTACAGCGGGAAGCTAACCGTAAGCTTGGGTTCTCGGCGGCCTACACTCTCGAACTGGCCCAGAAGCTCTACCTTGATCTCGGCCTCACCACCTACCCGAGAACGGATTCCGCCTACCTGCCAGATGACTTCGTTGGAGAAGCCAAAAAGCTCATGAGCACGTTCGGTGGTACCCGTTATGAGGCGCATGCCCAGCGCGTCCTGGAGGGTGGCTGGGTCAAACCGAACAAGAAGATCTTCGACTCGAAAAAAGTGTCTGACCACTATGCGATCGTGCCCACCGGGAAGTGCCCCGGGGAGCTGACCGAAGACCTGCAAAAAATTTACGACATGATCGTTCGTCGTTTCCTCGCGGTCTTCCATCCGCCGGCTGAGTATTCGGTCACTGTGCGGATGACCACCGTTGAAGGTGAGGCGTTCCGCACCACCGGCCGGGTATTGGTATCGCCTGGCTGGATGGAAGTGTATGGCCCTCTTGCCGATTTCGCCGACGAGGCCGACGACCGTGATTCGGATGCCGATGACAAAAAAGAGCTGGTCCCATACGTGAAGGGCGAGCACGTCAGCGCCGCCGGCCTCGATCTGAAGATGCTCAAAACGAAGCCTCCTCAGCGGTACACCGAAGACACGTTGCTCGGCGCCATGGAGACCGCAGGCCGCCTGATTGACGACGAAGAGCAGCAGGAGGCGATGAAGGACCGCGGGCTCGGTACGCCGGTTACTCGCTCAGCCATGATCGAATCGCTATTGGCGGCCAAGGATGGATCTAACCGAAAGAAAGACCCCTACATGGTGCGTGACAAAAAATACCTCGCGCCCAGCGCCAAGGGCATGACGGTCTACCGGTTCCTGCTGGAGAACAATATCCAGGCACTGACCTCGCCGATCCTCACCGGTGAATGGGAGCAGAAACTGCGATTGATGGAGAAGGGCCAGTACAGTCGGGGGACCTTCAAAAAGGAGCTGTCCGAGCTGACGATCCAGATTCTCGACACCATCAAAGAGAAGTATGCCGGCATCACCGTCAAGGTGCTCAAAGCCCCGTGTCCGACATGCGGTGGGGCTGTTGAAATCCAAGCCAAGACGTTCGCGTGTGCGGGGCAGTGCGGCTTTTCGATCTGGCGTGAAATTGCCAAGCGCACCCTAAAGGTATCCGAAGCGGAAACCTTGCTCACAGAGAAATTGGTGCTTGGCCTGAAGGGTTTTGTCAGCACAAATTCTGGAAAGAAATTCGAAGCTGGCTTACGGCTTCTGGATGACGGAAAAGCGGAGTTCTACTTCGATCCGACTGCCAACACCAAAGATTCGAAGGGCAATGTAGTGACCTGTTCGAAATGTCAGGGCCCCATGCGCCGGATCAAAACCGCTACCGGTTTTTTCTGGGGATGCTCTGACAGGGATAAGTGTAAGCACACCATGAGCGATCGCAACGGAGACCCAATCGAGAGGGCGAAGGCGCATGAATGCCCAGAGTGCGGTAAGCCCATGTACTTGCGGAACGCCGACAAATCGCCGTTCTGGGGTTGCAGCGGCTTCGTTAAGGGCGGCGGCGGCTGCAACAACACATTGAAGGACAATGACGGAACACCGGTACCGAAATCACCACCATCGCCGGCGCCCGCGTCCCCACAGCCAGATCAACCATCCAAATCCCAGCCGGTAGCTTCCGAGGTGTTCCTGTGAACGCAAACAACAGAATCATCCGAGCGGCCTTTCTTGTTTTTGGATTTTGGTGGCTGGTGTTCACGCTGGTCGAATTCGGTGGCCAGCCTTTAGAGGTGCTGGAGAACTGGCAATACGTGGGGAGTACGGTTTCTCGCTGGGTACTTGGTGTTGTCGCAGGTTTGATGATCGGTGTTTGGTACATCTGGTTCGGTAGAGTGACCGCGATGTGCCGATTGTTCAAAGGCAAGTTGGGTAACCGACTCAATGGCGCTCGTTCAACGCTTGGCGACGTGCCAATGCCGGCCCGGGCACCCAAGCGAGTCGAAAGCTCGGCCAAAAGGCTTCCCATTGGCAGTGCGCTGGTCAGCGCATGGGTAGCTGCCAACGAAAAGAAATATCCACAGCACGTACAATTTTTTTGGGCAATCTGGGACACCTACTCGGCGCACCAGTATTTCCCTGCATCACACCGCAAGGGTGGTCATGGAAACCGCCGGCTGTGGGAACATTGCCTGGCTGTTGCAAACACAGCCCTGGCCGATGCCAGTACCTATGTTTTTGATGGGGTCTACGTAAAGGCGCGGGGCAAACCCAAGTTCAAAATCATCGACCTTAAGAACAAAGAATTTCTTTTCGACGCTCAGGACCCGCTGATCCCGATCCTGGCACTCGCGCATGACATCGGCAAGCTGGAGGCCTATGTTCTTGGGCCTGACGGATCCGTCCAAACCAAGGAAGAAGGCAGTGTACTCACACCACAGGACGACAATCGCATTTCTCACGATTCATTGGGCGCCCGCATACTTGCGCGGTTCCCGGAATACTGGGCTCTGCCTGCTCGAGACAGAACCACCATCAACCTGGTCATAGGTCACTACCATCATCCAAGCCAGTTCCCGGTCGATCGAAATGGCCTGAGTCTCGATGATCGGATGACCGCCCTGATGGAATTTTTGATCCTGGTCGACAAGAAAACCGGCATGGCCGAATCGAACATCACGGATGGCTTGACTGAGCACGAAATCACCGAGGAAGAATCGAGCTCGATCTACCACCGCTTCGTAGACATCATCACCGAATTCGGACGCGTCAACGGCACGGGTGATAAAGCCCGGGACTCGACTCTAAAAATCGCACAAAAGCATGATGGGCTCGTTGTGGTGAAGGAGAAAGACCTTCGCATGCTCATCCTCGCAAAGATGGGCTGGTCCCTCGACGACGGCGATGGCCGCTACCGAGTAACACTCAATCTGCTGGCAACGCTTCAAGAGAAAGGCGTGCTGTACACCACCCACAACCACGCAGACATGAGCCGCTTCCTGCCGATGTTTTCGGCGTCCTTTAGAGACCCTCAGACCGGGGCCCACATGACAACGTGGGAGCCAGTCATTATTTTCCGACCGGTATCCACGACGCCTGAATTGGCAGGACTGAATGGGCTACCGAACCTGAGCTCAAAACTGGACGTCGAACGCCCACTCTTCACCCACAATCTTGGCATTCAAGAGGTTGACGGTCTTCGTGCGCTGATCGCGCTGGGCTTTGGTAGCGAGATCGCCGCCAAGGCGAACATTGCCGGCAAGCAGGCGAAAGCCCAGGCCTCGACACCACAAGCCGAAGCTCAGAACCCGCCGCCAACGATTGCCCCTAATACCCCGGCGCCGGATGACACGGGCTCTGGCCCGGCAGCCCCTGTAATGTCGCTTCCTGAAGAGGTACTTCAGGCCGAACCTGATGATGCGCGGGATCAGCCGCCTACGCCGATTGATCAAGCTGAAGATGGAGTTCCGCAGCACCAGGACAGCCACAGACCGGCATTACGTCTGGTACATACGGCGCCGTCCGCCACGCCTGAAAACAGCCTTACCGCACCGGAGATGGCTGAAGTGCAGTCCGAAGAAGATGAGTTGCTGCCTGATGAACTTCAGCTGGAAATGGCTGGGCTGCTGGAACAAGGAGCAGCCGATAACGACGATGAAGAATTCATGGCGTTTGTCGGAGACTCTACCGCAGATGACGACTTCGGGGATGCGTTCGCAGACTTCGGCGAGGAGTTGGCAATCCATCAACCTGTTCCAATGACCGAACCGCAAACAACGTCGGTACCTGAGATCCAGGTTGAACAGCAAATCGTGACTGAAGAATCACCACCCGCAATCAGCACTGACCCAGTATCGGCCGCACCAGTAGCAGTAGCGATACCCGATCCTGATGCGCAGTCCTCCAAGCGTAAACTCAGCCCGGCAGCTGAGGCTGCGGCGCTGAAGGCCTTGGGGGACGCCACCCCGGACTTCACCGCGTTCATTCAACCACGCAAAAAGAAGAAGTCGGTATTGAACCACATGACCCGCATTCGCGAGGCCATCACGAATCAGGTGATACCGATCTGCGGGAGTAAGGATGGGTTCGATTACTTGTTGGAAGCGGACATTGTTGCGTATGACGCTGATCTGGACCTCAAGGCCCTTATCAAGGCGGAGAAGCTGCCCACTGTAACCCCAAAACCCGGTTACACGGTGGTCGGATTTCCAGCCGTAGAACGGAGTGATTGAGCCGCGGTGGGCGAGTGTAACGCGACGTGATCATAACTCCCTGGCCAGCGCGATACGACCAGAGAATGGGGATCAGAGGTAGGCCAACGCCGTCTCGTTGAGAGTAGGGCTCAGCAATTTGAAGAAGGGCGCCCGGGCGCCACTGTCAAAGCGTTCAAAGGGGTGATTGACCATTTCGTTCGCGGCGTCTTCTGCCGACAGGTGAGAGGTAAAGCTCAACGCACTGGTACCGTAGTAAACATTGGGTTTGGCCTGAGCAACATCGAGCAAAGGCTGCAACTCCTTGTAGCGATTTTGCGTGTCGCAAACAGGAAGAGCCCATCAAAAACATGAACCTCAAACTCACCGGTTTCCCCCTCCATCTCCGCAAGAACGGACATCAACGGGTAGTTGGTGTCAGGACCGTCAGTGGGCGAACCACCGTCCGAAGGTGACGCAAACAAAATGTATCAAGGCGCAGAGTTCGAAATTTTACCTCGACAGTTCCAAGACTGAATCGGTAGCCATTCGTTTGTTGGCGGGGATAGCCTGGGGTTCGGCGGGTGCGGTTGGACTATGCACCCCAGATGCGGAAGGCTTGGGTACGGCTGGTTTGGCCACGGCAGGCTTGACGGCTGCCTTGGCCACGGCAGGCTTGACAGCTGGTTTGGCCGCAGCAGGCTTGGCGGCTGGTTTGGCCACAGCAGGCTTGGCGGCTGATTTGGCCACGGCAGACTTGGCGGCTGGTTTGGCCACGGCAGGCTTGGCGGCTGATTTGGCCGCGGCAGGTTTATGGGCTTTTGCCGCAGCAGATTGTGGGCCGCCTGCAAAGGCTGCAATCGGCTGCACGGTGAGTTCTACACCTATCGCATTCATCAACTTTCTGATTGTCTCAAACCGCGTCTTAGCGCCGCTTTTCAGAACTTTATAAAGGCTTTCACGATTTACCCCAGCATCCTTGGCGACCTGATTCACCCCTTTAGCTTTTGCGACTTCTGCCAAGGCATGAACAAAACCTTCCGTGTCACCATTTTTCATGCTTTCGGAAAGATAAGCGGCCATAGCTTTCGGGCTGTCGAGAAAGCGCGAAGCTTCATAACGACTTGTGTCAGCAGCATTGAGGCTGAGGATAGGCATATCCTCGGGGTTGAATTTCGTTTTGCTCATGTCATTTACCTCTCAGGGCATCAAGGATCTGTTTAGCTCGCTTGATACCTCTCTTTTGATCCGTTTTGTCGCTTCCGCTGAGCATCGTGAATGCAGTTTGCCCCGAGCGAACAAAGTAAATTCTGTACCCTGGTCCAACAAAAACACGCATTTCGCTCACGCCATCGCCGACCGGCTCACAATCTCCAAAATTGCCGTCTCCGGCACGATCCAAGCGGACCAAGATGGCCGCCTTACCTACTTCGTCACTCATACCGGCAAGCCAAGCATCAAACTCGGACGTTTTGTGGATATCGTATTTTTTCTTCTCTTCATTCTTTTCGATCATAGTCCCACTTGTAGCCAGTTGGCTACTCCTTGTAAACACTAAGTGATACAGATTGCGTGCAGGTCAAATAGCAAAATCCGCCACAAACGCGCCAGTACGTGAGCAAAAAGCGTTTCTACGTGATATCTGAGAGATTTGCCGGACCAAAGGCTAGCGCTTTGCAGGAGATACACCTAAAGATCGGTAGCGCCTCACCGAGCAGCATCCCTGACTTTAACGCTCTCGAGCAGCGCTACTTGCAACTTTTCATTCTGCTCGCTGAGTTGTGCGTTCCGCTGTTCCAGCTTGTCCAGGTTGCGATCGGTAGCTTCAAGTCGGCCGCGGAGTTCTGCCGCCTCATCGCTGGCTTTCGAACGCAACTGGCGCAGCTGATCTTTCTCATTTCGCTCTTGCTCGAGCTCTTTGCTCAGCTTGTCGGATTTTGCCTTGTGTTCATCACGAACCCGATTGGTCTCCCGCATCAGGAAGTCTTGCGTCTTGACCAGCTCCACCTGGTGACTTTCAGCCAGGGCTGTCAGTTCACGTTGCGAGCTGGCTCGCAGATCGGTCAACTGCTGTTGCAGGCTATCCACGAGTCCTTGAAGTCGCTGCTGCTCCTGTAAGTTCTGGGCATGCTGTATCGCCGCTTTCTCGGCCTGGTCCTTCAGCTCTGCCGCCAATCCTTTGCGCTCCGTCTCATTAGCAAGAAGCAGCTCCGAAAGGCTGAGCTTGTCGGCTCGTAGCCCATCAATTTCGCGTGTCTGGCCATCGAACCGAGCATCAGCTGCCTTTTCATTATTCTGGGCAACTTCCATCGCGGCCAACGCATTGTCTGCCTGCGCCTGGAGCTGACGCCGTTCAAGCTCATGCCCGGCAACAGCTGCGTTAAGTGCAACATCCCAGATTTTATCGAAGCTCGCACACACGTCATCGGGAATGCTTGGGCGGCGCAAACGTGCACTCAATACCGGGCCGGCTTGTACCCAGAATTTCTTGACCTCATCGTTGACCAGGTTGGGGGATGCCGTGATGCCGTGCTCAGCGGCGATCAGCTCCCTGATGGTGGACTGTCTGACTTCCTCGCCGAGCCCCAGCAGCCGCTCCGCATATTGATGCACCAACAGCCGAGTGTTCTTCAGTTGCGCATTGGGTGACTGCTTTGTCATAGCTGCTTGGGCTCCGTCATCAGAAGGCTTGCTCATGGAATACCAGCGACTCATCGGCCTGCTGATTTCAAAAATTCACTTCCGGAAATTCGCAGAAGTACTGCCGAAAATTCAAACACTTACCAGACGCAAAAAAAATAAAGTCGTTATAAATCAACGATATGCAATGTAAATGTGCACATAAAAGAAATATAACAGCGCTGGTCTCAACATAGTACAACATTTCATATTGGAACCAGTACGAATCGTATCATATAACGTAAATATTCGTGAATACGTCCAGTTATCACGATTTTTTATAAGAGGGGGGGGTGCACGGGGCGTGGTCTAGCAGTAGCTGGCTTCTAACAGGAATGGGTTGCCGTTCTGATAAAACCCTTTAGAATCTGGTTTTTACTTAAAAAGACTTGCGCTGTGGATCAAGCCAAATCACGCAAGGTGGAAAAGGGTTCACCCTTCTTGCGCCCACCGAAGCTTTCTCGGGAAGCCTTCAAAGCGCTCATTGAACAGCGCGGCTGGCGTATGGCCGATGTCGCTTGTCGGTGGTCAATCCGGCCGGAACACTTGAGCCGGATTGCCGCGGATGAAGACCGTGATCTGAAATGGGATGACTTGGTGCGCTCGCTGCCGGCATTGAGCACCTTCGAGCGGTCGTGTGTGACAGCGGCTAGGCTTTCCATCATTCCGCCGAAACCCCGCCAGCGCAAAGGCCAGCCCACTGGCGATCCGGTCCAAGCGGCAGCCGCTGAGGCCGCCGGCACCGCGGTGCAACCGGATCCACCCTTCAAGTGGGAGTATGGCGGCGACGAGGACGAGGATGATGCGTTCGCGCCGGGCGTCGACGGCTTTCGTTACAACAGCTATCTGTCGCGGGGCTCAGAGCTGGTGGTCGTGCAGGAGATCGATGGCTTTGCCCGCGAGCATGCCATCCTGGTCGTAACCGCTACCCGGGTCGGCGTCGACCCCGCCGGCGGAGCGCAGGAAGAGTACCAATGCGAGTCAGCGACAGGTGATCGAAGGTGGATTGCGCCGGATCAGATTGACGATTGGCTAGTGTCCAACGGAAAAATGCGGGATCTACGATGAGCTCACGAACAGGCTTGCCCACCCGCCTGGATTTTCAGGCCAACACCGAGATCGCCTTGCTTGATGCCTACGCGATGGTGGAACCAGGTGAAGCTCCCGACCTGATCCAGGCCAACAGCGACATCGAGGCGGCAGCCATCTGGCTGACAACCTCCGCCACCAATCCCAAGACTCGCCGGGTCATGCGTAAGGAGGTGGAACGCTTCATCTTGTGGGCGCTGCACACCCGCGGCAAGCAGCTGTCACAGATCAACGTCATGGATGTGAGCGACTATTCAGCTTTCCTCGCGGATCCCCAGCCCCGTGAAGTGTGGGTCAGTGAAACCAAGTATCCACGTCATCATGAGCAGTGGCGACCATTCGCCGGCCCCCTGAGCTTGAGCTCGCAGCGCTATGCCCTGGTGCAAATTGGCAGCATGTACACGTGGATGGTCAAAGGTGGGAGGCTCAAAGGCAATCCCGTCGCGTTGGTGCGCAAACCAGAAGCGCCACACGACCATACGATCAAGCGCTTGCTGCCAGAAGAAGGCATTGCCCTTGCCTTTGACGCGATCAGCCTGACCAAGAGTCCGCGTAAGCGAGCGCGGGATCATTTCATGCTCAGTCTGTTTTACCTGACCGGTGTGCGCACATTCGAAGGCACCACGTCCAACATGAGTAGCATCCACCGCTCGGCCAGCGGGACCTGGTGGCTGACTGTCCTCGGCAAGCGTAACAAGGTCCGCGACGTGCCTATTTCTGACGAGTTGTACCAGGACTTGCAACTATATAGAGAGGCCTTCGGTTTGCCGCGGGACATCCCGTCGAAAGACCCAACCCCCCTCCTCCTGGCCGCCAACTCCAAACTCAAGCGGGCGCACACCAGCACCGTGCTCAAAGCCATCATCGAGATCATGACCCGGGCGGCAGGCCTGGCCATTCAGCGCGAGCAATTTGAATTAGCCGATCGGCTGGCGGATGCGACCACCCACTGGCTCCGTCATTCCTGCTTTAGCCATCTGGCCAAGGCCACTGGCGACCTGGTGATGATCAAGTCCTTGGCTGGACACAGCAAGATGGAAACCACCAGTCGTTACCTGCACACCGAAGACGACGAACTGCATGCCGGTGTTGTCCAGACGCTGAGCACGCCGCGGCTCAAGTAGCTCAGTTATTGCTTTGGCGCACCACGGCACGCTTTTTGGGCAGCCAAGAATTTTCGGGCTTCTACGCCAATCCAGAATGCCAGTCTCCCATCGGCATCATGGCTGGCTTGTTCAAGCCTCTTGAATTCGTCCAAGGGCAATCCGGCGCCCCTTAGGAGCGCATGCAAAGCCTTCATGGAGTTGTTCAGAGCATCCAGTCCACCGCCCTCCAGGATGACTGTCAGCGGCTCAGTCAGCTTTGGTGGCGGTGCTACACCGTGGCATCGTCGGTGGTGTTCGCAGGCGTATTTGGGTGATTCGGCGCATCCGACTGCGCTGCCTTGCGCTCAGCTTCGGCAACCTCGGTGTCGTACTTGGCCTCGGCCCAGTCCAGGAAGCCGCCTGGCTCTCCACCGCCCTCAAAAAACTCTTCTCGTAACGCTTCGTAATGCTCACCGTCGTTGTGGTGCAGCCATTCGTTGAAACTTTTCATGCTCTGCGCTCCGGGTGAACAGGCGCGAAACCCGCGACCTGGTACTGCCGAACCCCGCACGGCGGGCTTGTGTGTAGCGGTTGCTCGGCTTTTCCTACTCGTTTGCCTTGTGGTTCGCTTCTTCGCGCCACTTGCTTTCAGCGCTTGACTTGGTAGAACCGCGGACATCTATTAGCTCCCCGCGAAATTCCGCATACGCACGGTATGACTTCCCATCCTTAACTATCCAACCCTGGATCTGCTCACCGTCAATCATGGTTGAAAACTCAACTGCTGCGCTCATTGCCTATGTGCTCATGTGGTTACTTATGAGGCCAGCTTGCCGTCACGACAACAAGCCGTGTGCATTTCGGAGAGCGAGTCGCGGCCTCCTGACAAGAATATCAGCCGGCCCATCATGATGTTCACGGAAGATGCCGGCAGGTCATCGGGCGCCCCCCCCTGTGCGAAAGCCCCCTTCCCTGCTGCCCTAGGTGCTTGTACTTGGCACGTACACCAAGCCAGTGATTAGCCATTGTCTGTTTCAACGTGCGGCATTAGATACTTAGCTGAATTTTCGCAATCCATAGGGTATTCATCATTAATTTGCCTTTTTACTATATGAAGCTACAGTGCAAATGACGATTTCTATGCGGGTATCACCCCATTTTGTCTTGTATCAGCTGATACATCCGGTACAGAATGGCCCCATTCGTACTTTCACTCGCCGGTGCCGCACATGAATGCAGCTACAGAACAACTCGATCAATACACGTTCACCGACTTCACTTCCTTGAGATACAGCCCGAAATTCGTAGCGGAAAGCTTGCAGATCAGCTCGCAGACCCTGAAAGCGATCGAGAAGGATAACGACCTCACAATCGACCGAATTCGTGGGCCTGTCGGTGTTCGTAGTTACTCACTGATGGATATGTTCCGCATTGCTGCAATCCGCCGCCAGAACGGCAATACCAAAGGCCTTGGTCGACAAATCACGATCAGCACCTACGTACAAAAAGGTGGCACTGCAAAAACCACCACCACTTGCAACACGGGGATTTTGTCAGCGCTGGCAGGCTATAAAACGCTGATCATCGACAACGATCCTCAGGCAGACGTTTCCAGCATGTTGGGCTATGACCCAGATCAGACGACTGAGGAACTTGCCGAGCTTGGTCTACCGGTGGACCGTGCGGTTGAAGGCCATTTGGGCAACTTGATGCGCCTCGGGTCAACCTTCCCGCCCATGGATCTGGATCAGGTGATCAAGAAACCTTTCGGCGAGGATGGCCCCCACCTGATTCCCGCATTCGATTCGCTTGACGACATGGATGTGGTCCTTCGAAACGCGCAAGGCGCTGACTTTCGGTATTCGTTGTTCATTGAGCGGGCTCGGCAAGGCAAGGTCCCGCATTGCGACCTGTCCAGCTACGACGTGATCATCATGGACAACGCCCCATCTGGCACCATGCTTTCGCGTAACAGCCTCGCCGCTGCGGATTTCTTGTTGTGCCCAATACGCATGGACAAATTTTCGTTTCGAGCATTGTCGCGACTGGCTTTCAAGATTAATGACATGAGCGCGGATTTCGGGCGGGCCCCTGAAATCATCGCGATTCCGACGATGTACATCAGGAACCGTCCTCGTATTCAAGCCAACTTGGCTAGGCTTTCTTCGCTGTTCCCGGGTAAGGTGACCGAGCAACAGTTGATCCATTCCGAGGACTATTCGAAGAGCCTGGAGGATGGCATCCCGCTGGTGCTCTGGAAACAAGGTACCGAAAACTCCCTCGGCGCCTTCCGTAAGGTATTCGACGAAGTCATGGAACGCGCTAAGTCCGTGCTGGAGAAATCCAAATGAGGAGAACCAGTCCTATTGGCAAACCCTCGGTCATCGCTACCGAGGGCAGTAGCATTCAGGGCGTCTCAGTCCCAAAAACTATGCCTGAGGCACATCTGAAACCGATGGAAGAGGTTCTTCGGCAGATGGGCCTGTCTGATGATCCAGCCGCTGAAACTCCGTCACCTCCGAACGGTGCGTTGGTATCCGCTCCACGTCACTTTGAGCCAGGTCCTGCGGATGTCGTGTTGGCCACGGAGAAGCTTCCAGGCGAAGTGATGTTTCTTCAGATGTCGCTCATTCGCAAGGGGAAGTACCAGCCCCGCCGAGTGTTTGACCAGGAGAAGCTTGCCCTACTGGCGAATACCATCGAAGACAACGGCGGACTCAACAACGCGATCGTTGTTCGGCCTCTGCCAGATGGGAACTTCGAGCTGATTGCTGGCGAACGTCGCTTTCTGGCGCACGAGCTGTTGCGCAAACACACCATCTACGCCCTTGTCCGTCACCTCACTGATGAAGAAGCGGCCGTACTGTCCGTTGCGGATAACGACGCACGCGAAGACCTCACCGATTTTGAACGAGGCGTCAGCTACAAGCAGCTGCTCGACGACAAGATCGTTCAGAACCAGACTGAGCTGTCCCGTCGGGTCGGTCGCAGCATGGCCACCATCAGCCGGTGCCTGGCGTACTTCAAGCTACCCGCGCCAGTCATTGGAATGCTCGAGGAAAATCCGGAACTCATCGGTAACAGGGTCGTGGCTGACCTGGTCGCGCTTTCTGACCAAGGCCATACAGAAACGGTAATTGCTGCCGCCTCGAGGATTCGCGACGGCTCCTCCCAGGACAGCTCAATCAACTGGGCCAAGAGCGAAGTCCGTAAAAAGGAGCATCCGCACACCCCATCGCCTCCCAAGCACATCGCCTACAAGGAGCGCACCCAGTTGGATGCCCGAATTGACGGACGTAAAGTGATCCTGACTCCACCAAAAGGTGTCAATCCTGAAGATGTCCTAAAGTACTTGGAAGAGATGCTTAAAGACCCTTCGTAGCAAACTGATCCGCAATCAGAAATCGCCACCTGAACGGTGGCGTGATTTCGATCAACCCCCCTCTCGGTAACCCCGCTCAGTTGCATTCCTGTAGAGCGCCATCCCTATGCCTCACTCGCCCCATTCAATTGGCAGCGTCTGTGCGGCTTACGCCATTAGTCAGCGTCCTTTGCCCTCATTTGCGTGCAATACCTGCTGTGTAGCCGGTATCGTGCTCACCTCTAAGCCAAGACGTCTGGATGGGCCGTATGCACAACTACCCCGCAGAATCGCTCAATATTCAAGCTCGCTTGCACAGTTTTGGTCTGAAGCCGAACCACCTGATGCTGATTGGGTTGTTTGTCGTTGCGTATGGGCTTTTCGAGACAACACTGGAGCGTGCACTTTGGACTCTCTCGGAAACTGACGTGGCGGGCATACGGCCCTTTACCGAAAAACTAAAGGCTGAAGAGCAATTCAAGATGCTTGGTGGAGGGAACCCCAAGCTTAGCGATAAGTGCAACGCCGTGCTGAAGGTTGCTGCGCAAGTCGCGGAGGATTTGAACGATTACCGTAACAGCCTCGTTCATGGCTATCTGCTTTCGTTTGGCGCTGACAGTACACCGTCATTTATGAAGAATCCTGGCTGGCACGATGTGAAGCGGAACAAACCTGTTGGCGATGCCTATATTCAGGAGCCATTTCAGGATCTTGTCCTGATCGCTGCTTGGACGCTCTTTAAGATTGTGCAACTAGCTGAGAAGTCTCTGGCCGATCCAGCAGCACAGCGTGCCATTGAAGCCTTGGCAGACGACGTGAACCGAGCGAGAAGCTACGCCAACGAAACGCGGCACTTGTGTATGTTGATGAATCACGAAAAGTACTAAGGGCAGTATCTCAACCTAGTTCAGGTAGCCTCCAGGACTACTCGAACGGCGGCGGTCTCTCGCTACCGCCGGCACATCACGAGGTCATTCCCCTCCGAGCCCCCCCTACTTTAAAGCCCTAAATGCTCCCAACCTGTTGATTTTTAAAGGTTGGATTTCTGGTTTACTCATTTTTCACTGTGAAATATCGGCAGATCTGGTTATTTACACTGTGAAAATCCTTCAAAACGCTGTCTGTTTTTCACTGTGAAAAACTCCCTTTCTTTATATCCAACTTTCCTCCCTTCGGCTAATCAACCTCGCCGGCGCAGACACCTACGGACCCTTGAATCGTATCCTTTGCCCCAAAAGAAATACCCACATACTCCTAGTAGTGCTATGCACAACACACTGTGCATTGCGCATCGCATAGTGCGCATTGCGTACTGCGTACTGCGTACTGCGCAGTGGGAACTACCCACTGAATGACTCATTAATAGACGGTATTACTGGCTACGGTCCCAGGCATGGGTAAGTTTTCATTCGGCAGCACTAGGCGTCTATCCTTTGTTTTTCACAGTGAAATTGTGGCTCACCTAGGTTTTTCACTGTGAAAACCTGCCCCTCGATTTCCGCATCATCTTCAGATCTGTTTCAAGCGAGTTTTCACAGTGAAAAACCCCGCTTCAATTTTTTCACCGTGAAAAAAGGGCTGGGTCGCATTCAGCACTTAGCTCAACAAAGATTCCACCAACTCTCGTTTTCACAGTGAAAATACCGACCATGCACCCGCCTGTAAGCGTTGTTGGCGATCCATAGGCGCCTCCGACCGGTACGTCGCGCTGCTGATGAACAGCTTCCTATTTGAAAACAAGATTTCACTGTGAAAACTCTTACTCCGCTGACCATGCCCTTACACCAGGTCAACTCCTGATCCATCCCTGCGAGTCCCCTGAAAAAGCAACACCACGTTTACTGCTCGTTTTCACTGTGAAAACCCTGTCGCGGCATGCTTACTCGAGCCGTAGACCTTCTGGGTAAACCTTATGAACTTCCCGAGGACTTAACGGGCTGAGCCACGACTCCGTTACCTGATCTTCAGACAGAACCTTTTCTCTATGAAAACAGGCAGATAGCGGAGTCTGACGTTACGCGAGCAGATACAGGTTTTCACTGTGAAAGACTAATGCGACTGAACTCTGGCCATCTATCCGCCGGCGTCTCCCAAACGATGGGCGCGCAGCCTGAACGCCAGCAGACCCCGTGAGGCCGTCTCCAGTTTGTCGACCACAATGTTTTCACAGTGAAAACCTAAAGACAGGGGCACCGAACTTAAGACACGTAGCTAGAGAATTTCACCGTGAAAACCTGCTCTACGGCGATGGCGGTATTTTTTCGGGTCCCCATCAATATCCAAATTGTGGAAAAGGCATCGATAAGAGGGCGCCGTAGTTTTCACTGTGAAATTTCGCGCACCGTGCCTGCAAGCCGAAACCAGGGCGATGAGCAAATTTTCACTGTGAAAACCGTTAAACGTACCCGTTCCATTCAAGCAACGGCACCTGACAGGGTGGAGCACCACCGCCAACAGAAATGAGTAATTTAATACCTAATACATATAGCTACGTGTTAGCAGTTGATTACAATGCCGTGTGATTCATACCGAGTTACACCCAAAGGCTCAATTTAAGCCAACCCTAAATACCTCGGAGATGCACATGACTTCTATCGCGCTGGTACTCGCTGAAGGCTCTGGAACCATTTTCGCAAACACCGATCGGTCCTCCGACCGAGCACCGCTGATGATCGGGTATGTTGAGTTCATGCTAAACAAAGAAAAAAGCCAAAAGCTCAAACTCGACGTTGCCGTCTGGATGAAGCAAAAGGCAAATTCGGAAGAGAAGTTTTACTCACTCTCAATCGGTGGCATCAACGCCAGCCTGTTCAAAGAGAGCGAAAAGGTGGGTGACGGCCCAGACTACGCAGGTAGTTTTGGCTTCAACCATGAAATGCGCATCGCAGGCTGGAAGAAGCCTGGCGTCAACGGCGCCAAGGATTACATCAGCCTTTCAATTACACCCAAGGTGAAGAATGCTTCCCAAGCTGCACCACAGCAGAACACGGCATCAACTCCATCCCCAGCGCAATCGCCGGTAAATGCACAAAGCCCGCAGCCTGTAGACACTGGTGATCCAGCGTTTCAGTTCTAGGATTCAGCTAACCCCCCCGACCCTGCACGCACGTGCGGGGTTTTTTTTTGCCAGATTCCAGGCAGGCGCTACTTCTATATATAGCTGGCAAGGAGCACATCCTGGGCTGACGTACATGCCCATCCCCCACAATGAAGTGAAGGCGGATCCTTCGACCAGGCACACATCCAATTTGCCGATACCTGCACGCCGGCGCCCTCTGGCCGGGTGCACACGGTTGCGCGAGCGTGCCAAGCGGACAAAACACACCCTAGGGGAGTGGTCTTTGCCATCGCACAGTTGGCTATCCACTCTGCTCAGCCTGGTGCGAACGGGTTTTCACAATCTCCGGCGAAGTCGTCGGCCTCAAATGTGCCACGGTTAGTTGAGCTCCATTCGGAAATCGGCAGTATCACGAGAATTGGCCTACAGCCCTAAAACACGGGGCCATACAGGCAAATGTGCCATCGTTAGATACCATAACGCCTCGATCCATCCGAAAATGTGCCATCGTTAGAGCCTGAACTGAGTTGCTCTTATCTGAAATGTGCCAGCGTTAGAGGTTATAGCCAGACACGATTACAGACGCTTTTCACTGTGAAAACGGTTGCTGACATGAGCGATTCAGTGCGCAGGCACAGCGTTGCTACAGGCCCTTGTAGGGGGAATCGGAAGGGGTTTCAGGGACTAAGGGACGATGAGCATCCATAATGTGCCATCGTTAGGGGGCCGTGGACTCTCATAGCCCCTTGATCTACTTAGCAAAACCTAAATGTGCCACCGCTAGAGCATTGCTAAAGTAAACCGCCAGAAATGGCTCCCAGCGGTTCCATCGTTCGGGTTGTGATGTGCCACGTTTAGAAGGGCACATATGAAAATCATCTCTCCTCAATTCGCTAGAGGCCTTTAAATACGAGGGTTTCAGATGATGTGCCATCGTTAGTGGGTAATTTCACTAAGCGCAGCACAATTCGAGGAGGGATCTAACGATGGCACGCGAGCGCCCTAATGAAGGCACATTTCACTAAGCATGGCACAGCACTGCTCTAACGAGGGCACATAGGACCCTAGCGCTGGCACTATAGGCCCTAACGATGGCACACAAAAAGCGCTAAAAGCCTTATAAACCGTGGCTTTGCGGGGTCCACTAACAAAGCTTCTAAAAAGCAGTAAAAACAGAAACAAGCTGTTGTTAGTTTTTTTGGATTGACCAGGCGAGAAGCAAAAGCCAAAAAGCAGACCGTTCAAGCCGAACACTAACCATGGAACAATTCGACCCTGAAGATGGCACCGAGAAAAGATTGACCCTATCGCAAACGTTCGAGTAATGTGCCACCACAGTCACCCAATGGCACATTTGAGATGGACACCTCTTCAGCACGACCACGAACAAAACGGACACCTGATGCGCCGACTGGTGAGGACCAAACTCCCACGAAGCGTAAGCGTGCTCCGAAAATTCTGGTGGTCAGGGAGATTGAGCCCTCAAAAGCTGTTGAACTGAAGAAGGCTGTTGAAGCCCTGGCGATGCGAAACGTTTCAACGACCAGTGATTTCACATTCCTGCAACGCAAGCTGTACAACACATTAACTCAGTTCGCCCAACAGAGGCCAGACACTGAGATGGTCCACGATATCCCAATCAAGTTGGTTGAGGAACACGTGGGTCATACGACCTCGAACAGCAGGGACCACCTGAAAAAAGTCCTGAAGGGCATGACCCAGGTACAGGTGGAATTCGATTACAAAGGCGAAAGCCCTGGTCGAAAAAGTGGGTGGGGCGTCGCAAACTTGATCGCAGAGGCTTACATCCTCGACGACAATCAGACAATCCGCTACTCATTCCCCGCCGAATTGAAACGCCGGCTACTCGATCCGACAATTTTCAATCTGATTGATCTGCGAATGCAGTATCACTTCACAAGCTACTCTGCGCTCTCTCTGCACGAGCTCGTTTCCCGATACTACGGTTTCTCTCAGAGAGAAACCTTTCGCGAGCATTGGACCGCCTGGAGCGTCCTGCTATCAGGTTCAGCAACCCCTCATGAGGAATTCCGAGACTTCAATAAAATGCTTGGCCGTGCAGTCGACCAGGTCAACAGCATTGAAGGGCGTTTCAAAATCGAAGTCGTCATGACCAAAAACAACCGCAAGTACGACAAGCTATGGTTCAAGCTTGAGCCCCTGATGCAACCTGAGCTCGGGCTATCGCCCGCACCAGAGATCGTAGGCGCTGAGGTTTCTAAGCGGCTGAAGGCTCTGTCCTTGAGTGCCAAGGACATCGAAGAGCTGGGAATGAGTCACGATGAGGAGTACCTGCTGGCACAAGCGGACTACACCGAAGCGCAAATGAAGAAAAAGGACTCTGTCGCCAGCCCTGCTGCTTACTTCAAAGCAGCCGTAACCAACAACTACGCTAAGGCGCCAAGCAAGCAGAAACCGCCAGCCTCAACGGATACCCCGGCTCCTGCACCGAAACAGCCAAAGCCTGTTAAAAAGCCTGCGTCCGCTACACAGACGGCACCGGCGAATCAAATGAATATCCTTCTCGAGCAATGGGGTGCTGCACAGCGCACAACGATCCGTGACGAGATCAATGCGCAGAGCCCGGAAGAGCAGCAATTGCTGTTGGCGAAGTACGAGCCGCAGCTGAAGAAGGACGATCTGGCTTACAAGCAATACAAGTCGAAGGGCTTGAGTCCAATGGTGCTGAATTGCCTAGTGGCGATCATTTTTGAAGATCGCTTCAAGGAAGCCCCGACATCAGACCAGCTGTTGCAATTCCTGCTATCCGCGAATGCCGGCGTCCAAGCATAGAAGGTGAGGGGATCAACCCTGCGAGGATGCCATGAGGCCGCTTCGTTTGATTAGGGCCAGCAGTGATTCAGCAGTGAGGAAAGGGGCATTTTTCAACATTTGCTCCATCACCAACGTGATAACCGAATAGCAATCACCTGGTCCGATCGGTAACGACCTCGAGGCCAGCCCCTTAGCATTCACCGATAAAAACACTTTGCCTGGCTGGTTTTCCAGCGAGAACCATTTTTCGTTCTGCGCACCGTGGCCTTTGCCCTCGAACTTACTCTGGAGTTGAAGCAACGTTGCCAGCACCGAGGGTAGCTCCCGTGTCGACAGCTGAATCGCGATCTTGTCTTCCCAGTTGTAGGTGCGGGTACCAGACGCCAAAGCCGCTTCAATCCGAATGGTGTGCTCTTCGGTCCGCGTCTGATCGGCTGAGAAGCAAACTGCAACCTTCCCGCCATACACGTGCCGGTTCACGTAGTTTTTGCCAGATTGCTGCTTCAGCGCCTCATCAGGTTGGCCTACAGGTACACCAACATCGCCAGAGCCATTGGAAACGTCATTGGCTGCTTCGGCCACATCTGTGCCCGCAGGCCTATTGAAATCGGCATGTAATGCCTTGGCGTAGGTCCTACGCAGGTACCCGCCGTCGTCGTTTTCTGGGCAACCGCTGTCAACCCAGCGCTTCAGTGCCTTTGCAAATACAGGCCCCTCTTCACGGCCGATGGCAACAAGCAAAGGAATGTTTGGTGGATCTAATTTCGCGGTGGCCAGGCGGTCGGTAACCACCGGGAGAACTGAGAAAAAGATGCCTTGGAGATAAGCAATGGATTGAGCGTCGCCAGCGTTTGCTCGTTCAATCGAGGAGGTGAGGGTGCTGCCCTCGAGAGTGTGTATCTCCTCCAGCACCTCTATCGAGGGGGCCGGTATTTTTAGGCGGAGGAGATCAGAGGTGGTCACGCGAGCATTGAACATTTTTCAAGTCCTGGGCAAAAGGAAGATCCAACCATTAGGCCTGTTTAAGATCTTATCAATCATCCAGTATCTTATCAATACGTGTTATTTCCACGCATTTTGCGCGGGTATTTGCGGGCGGGCGATATTTACAGAATCTCTACGTCCAAAGCATGGTTCAGCTCGGACTCAATGTCGACCGCCATACCATCAATCATGAAGTCGTTTGGCGTGATCACACCAAGGGCCATCATCACCAATGGCGTCCCCATATCCAGGTGCTTTGCGAGGACTCGAATGGCCTCCAAATCCTTCAACGTCGGCATGGGCTTTCCAGCACGCCAGGAGCGTAGCTTCAAAAATGGTATCTGCGTCTTTTCCGCCGCCTCCCTCAGATCGGTAGACCACGTTGCGGCAATCAGTTCATCAATGATGAATTCCGCTGAGCCGGCGACGTTCGATTTCGTGACGGAGCCAAAGTAGTCCGCGGCTTCTCGGCTGTCCTGTGCATTTAAAGATAACTTGAACACAGCGGAGGACTGGATCAAGCAATAATCCGACCAGCAGAACACGTCTGCCATTTGCAGCACACGAAACCCAGAGCAGCCTAAGAATGCGGCAATTTTATCGATACGTTTGCGATCCAGAACATCGAGCAACACATGCGGCTTGGACCTCGACACATCGCCGAAGCAACTGGCAAGAGAGTCCGCAGTGAATCCACACTGATTACTGGCGACTGCGAACGGGACAGATAGCAGATCGCTTCTGTCAATTATGGCCTGATAAAGGCGGAGCCCTTTAAGCACGACGAATCCTTTTCGTTTTCATACAATCATCAAATTCACCGAAGCGGATACCCTATCTCGGCTGACAGCCCACCAATCTTGAGCTAAGCCGAATCTGAAAATGACATTGGGATCAACACGTTCGGTAACAGAAGATTCATCCAACCCCGAGACAACACTAAAAGCGAAGGCCGAGGATACTGATAGCAATTGGCCAAGCTTATCGGGTAGTGGCTCAACATTGGAATACGTGAGCAACGCTTTTTGGATTGCCACCGGGAATTTCCAACGTTTGAGGAGCTCAGCGGCCACCTCTGCGTTGTCAAAGCCTAGTAGATCCTTTTCAACTGCTCGCCGTTTCATAAAGTCCAAAGGGGCTACGTGTTGAATTACTTCAGACGCCTCATCCGGCATGACAAGGTGAATCAATAGCACGCCCAAACCCTGCATTAATCCTGTCGTGAATGCCTCATCACGGTCATGGTCTGTTTTTGCTGCCAGGTGAGAAGCCATGAACGCGGTATGAAGCCCCATTTTCCAATAGGCGGGCATATCGATGCCTTGCACTTCTGGAATCGCTTTCATCAGACCGTTCGTGATGATAGTGGTTCGCAGCGTGTGTATCCCTATGGTCGAAATAGCATCCTCGAGGCGCGACACTGACCCGCTACGGCCAAAATATGCGGAGTTGGCTGTTCTCAGCACCTTCGCCGCCAAGACCTGGTCAGCACTTATATTTTTCACGATGTTAGACAGAGGAACCGCGGAGTCCTTTGTCATCTCGTACAGGTCCATGACAACAGTCGAGATCGTTGGCAGTGCTGCGGGTCGTTTAAATATCCGCTCCAGGTTTCTCATAGTCTCTCGCAGGTTAGGTCGATTCGCGGTGCGAATTGTAGCGTTGGGTGCAGGGTGACCCCAACGTTTCGGGTGGTTCTCGCAGAATTTGGCCACCATATGCTAGTCCGAATGGTAATTCCCAAGGGCCACTATAATTACCCATAACGCATAACGCATAACAGTACTCAGCGAGGATTTAAAATGGCCTTGACAGTATTCTTAAGTACTGTTCTGTGTGGGCACGATTATAACTTCCTGTTGACCATCTCCTGTTGCAAGGCCGTTAGGCGGAACGCCTCAACTGCATACTCTTTCAGGAGATTCCCCATGATTCAGCAATCACAAACTACTCAACTCAATTCTCGGTCCCTGCGCATTTCAGGTCTTTTCCCTAGTGGGGAAGCCTTCAGTGATGTGGTGGACGCTGACACCTCCTATGAAGCCATGATCCGTGTCATCTCCCAGTGCCGTTACAGCGACGCCGACGGTGATCTTGAAGTCATCCGTGTGGCCGATGCGCGTACAGGCGCTCAGCTCACCGAGGCGCTTCTTTCCGCGGATCAGGATCTTTTGCGTGAGGTGGATGCTGTTGAGTACGTGCTTCACACCGTTCAAACTTCCCTCGACACTGGGCGCACCTCTTGGTCTGACGAGAACTCTGCCGAGCTTCGCGCCTTCGTTGAGTTCTTCGACCTCGTGCTGTCCCAGGCTCCGGGTGTTTTTGATGGGCTGTGTTCAGGCCAATCACTGACGTCCGATGATGAGATCACGATCGTGTTCGAGGATTCCAGAAGCTTAGAGACTGAGCTTGTGCCGGCCGACGCCCTTTATGCGTTGGCGACTGCGGCGCTGGAGGAGGGGAGGGTTGCCGCTGCCTATCAGGTTCTCACGATGGCCAGCTTTACCCGCGTTGCATTGAGTCAGGCCTGCATCAGGGCGCTGACATAAGAGAAACCTTCTGGTCATCCGGCCAGAAGGTTTTTTTTTGCTCACCAGATTATTTTCACCGGCTCCAGGTCTCGGACGAGGGCCGTCAAGCTCTCTTCCACCAGGACAGTATTCCCCTCGATCAGAACTCGCTGTGATTCAAATCCCGGGGTTTGCTGCCAGTGAGTTCGATGGACTGGAAGCAAGCAGGGCAACCGTCCCGTTAAGTCCGACACAATGAACGAGTAGAACTCTTCACTACCCCGGGTGAGAACCGTGGGAGGGCTGGTAATTACGTAGACACCATGAAACGACATGCCAGGCCCTAATGTCGCGATATGGTGGTGGTGGCCAGAAGCGGTGTATGCATCAAAATGACAAATCATGGTGTTCGTTCCGTACCGAGCCGAGCCGAGCCGAGCTTTCAACGATGAAAAAAACCCCCGCTACTGAGGCGGGGGTTTCGGCTTACTTGGCTAACCGCTGCTCGAGCATGTGGGAAAACCGCTTCTCGTATTCATCGATCCACTGTTCGTACCTGGCCAGTGCCGTAGGGTCAGGTTTGGTTTCGTCATTGCGCCATCGGTAGATCGTCATTTTAGTCACGCCCAACATAGTGGCGAGATCTTCATCATTCTTGGGATTGAGGCGTTGTTCCCATTCCTTGAAAATCTGGCTCATTGGCCGGTTGAATCGCTTCAACCGCTCGACGCGAAGTGGTTCTTCTGCAAACAGTGCTCGGGCCTTGCTCATTACGTCGTCTGGTACCGAAGCTGTTCGACCGTAGATGTAGGAGGAAAGCCGAGGGAGACCAATGCCGAGTGCAAAAGCGTAGTCCTGGTTACGAAGGCCGAGCTTGTTGCCGATGTCGACCAATTCTTGCTGATCGACAGACAGCTCGGTACGACCGCGTGCCTTCTTTTCCCCTGGGGTCTGCGAATTGCGCTGGGTCGTCGATGCCGGTGTTTCAATATCGTCATCGGTGGTGTCTGTTTTTTGCAGTACAAGACGCACTAGGGGGTCTTGTTCCATCTGGAATACGCCGGAATCTGCCACTGTCTGTTCTCCGCTTATCACCCGTTGAAGTGCCGCTGCCATCCGCTTTGTGGCAGTTTGAGTGTCTATTTCACGATCGTGATCGATTTCTTCTTGATCCCCCAGAGTCGATTGACCTATCTCCTCACCCCGTTCCTGCATGTCCTCAATGGAGGAATGGTTTGCGACCAGCTTTTGGCGGTCTCGCAAAACCTCACGGGTCACATTGTTGGCCACTGCATAAACGACAGCGTAGACAGCATCGGTGTCGATAGTCTTAGGCAACATGGACAGTAAGAAAACCTCCATAACGCGTTGCAAGACCTCATCCAAATCGTTGAGGTCACAGCCGTTCTGTTTTGCTTTTACGCGACAGATTTTGCGAACACGCTCGTCTTGATTCATCGCATAGGCGATACGATTGACGAGGAGAGAGGAGCGATCGCCATTCGAAATGTACTTTTCGCAAAGTTTTTCGAATGAGGGGCTCAGGAGGGAGTCAGGTATATCGCTGGTGGTTCTATCTTGCTCCGGATTCAGTTCCAACTCCGGAGCTTTTGCTTGTTCTGCTGCCATAGAGGGGCTCGTTGATTCAAAAAATCCTACGCAGCCACGTTGTCCACAGTTCGATCCAGACGGGGGAGAACAACCTCTTTGAAATGCTCCAAGGAACTGGACATCTCAAGGAAGACTTTCATGCCTGCTGCCAGGATCTCAGTTCTGATCTCTGGGTACTTAAGCATGGAATGTTCAATGCGCTCATTTACCTCCTGCACCTCGCTTGTCAGTTGAGATCCATCGACCCCGGCTTCGTTAACCGGGTTCTGACCAAGCACAACACCGAGAGCATCCAGGCCAATCTCGATTGGGGTGTATTCGTGGCTCATGAAGCATTACCTCTGGTAGCGACCACTGTGGGCTGCTGAAATTGATTATACGTACGTGACAGATTGCGTCAATCGAATCCATAACGCGTAAGTAGAAGACTTATGCGATTCGAAACGCTATTTCTGTGCAGCGTGAGGAAGTTGAAACTAGAAGATTGGGTCGTGACAGGCGCTAGATGCAGGTGGCCTGGATCGCGTTTTCGAAACTGGACAAGGCACCATGCATCTCTACCAGCGATGAGACATGAGTGGACGCAATCAGGATTCCTGCCAGCAGGATTTCCGCTTTGGTTTCAGGGAAATCACTCATAGCGGTAACCATGCACGTCGTGGTGCAGGCGACATCGCAATCTTTTAGGTACCTGGGGCAGCGGGGCGTTCCGTCGACGGAAAGACAGCCAAGCGAAGTTAGCCCGATTTCCGTTGCGCCGTTATTCTTGTCAAAGCCATATGACATATCAGTACCCATAATATCCATCGAATTCCGTTAGGTTGGATCCACGATTGAAATTATAGGTAACTGTTAAACATGCGGTCAATAATACAGCGCCAAAAATGTTACTGATTTCTTACACTTTAATGCGTGCAAAAATTGGTATGCGTCTTTTTTGCAGACCAAATTTTGAATATTGCTCATTAGGCCTAGGGTACAACTAAAGGATATACCATAAAAAAACCGTCGCCAAAAAATGGCGACGGTTTGTGTAGCGGTTCACAGGAAAATGCAGTCCTGCTGCACAAAGATGTCTTCAGAATCTTGTGTAGTCGGGGTGTCAGCGTTGGGGAAAAGCTGAAGCGTTGCACCTATTGGTGGCTCTGGGCTGCGGGCACCAGGTTGAGTTGACGGCTTAGGGCTCAGTAAGGCACACCGCGAGCTGGAAGCCTTTGTTGCTGGTTTCTGAGGGCTCAGTCCATTCCCATATGGGAGGTTTGTAATCGGCTGCTCACCTTTTCGTTTAGGTGGATAGGGAATATCTCGTAGATTATATTCTTTCTGTTTGGTATCGGATGTTTTGTGTACTCTTTCGGCCTTAGTTGGAAAAGTTGTTTGCTTATCCTTAGGGGTTGAAACTTCGATACTTTTTAATTGAGGAAAATACGTGAAACGCCCCGTATTCAACAGTGAGTTAAAAGGCATGCAAATTCCAATGCTGATTGGAATCAAGATCAACAGGTAAGTCCGACCGCCAAGCACCGCCAAAGCTAAACCGATGGCAGCTAAGGCCAAGCAAACGAATTGACTTGTCGAGAGTTTGAATTTACGCATACCAGCTCCAATTGATAGTCCTAGTTCTTGGGGATGGTTTACAGGTGAACCAAAGGATTTCGTCCGCGGGGACCTGGGCAACGCGCAAAAAAAAGCCCCCCAAAAAATGGGGGGCGCGGGTCTTTAGAAAATGAACTCCCGGCCTGTGTCGAGTACGACCGGTACGTCATGGGCAGATGACTTTGGTAACGGTGGTACCGTGACCATTTGGTTCGACATTGCTGCGTTTACGGTTCGGATGTGCGCCGAGTTGCTGCGCAGTGGTGTTCCGTTCAGATCTCGAATGGTTACGCTGTCCGAGGTAGCCCTTCTGTATTGATTGAGTTGATCCTCTGTCATTGTTATCCCGTGATCGGCAAAGAGTTTCCGCCAGTCAACATTCCCCTTTCTAGAGCTCAAGGATACGGAAACGCCATTTGCTTCATGACGCTTCAACCCTTTCGGCATTAGAGACACAAGCAACGCTCGTGCTGCTTCTTCGCGCTCCTCGGCGAGTTGCATATTGTGGTTTGCAGATAACCAAGCCGCGGCTGCCGCGGTCCACTCATCTGTTCCCCACTTACCGGTTTGCAGTCGATTCCAAAAGTCATGAACCGCTACCAAAATTTGATCGATCCGATTTTGATTGCGAGGGACCTTCAGTAGTACGCCCTTCTCCCCATCAAAGGAGTAGTAGTATGCGAACTTGGCTTCAGTAACAAATATCTGCTGCTGGAGCTGGTCGACGTACTCCGGTGGAACAACTCCTTTGAGTGCAAGGGAGTGCGCTGTGTCTCCTGGGCATTTAATTTCGACTGGTATCGCGTCGAAGCCGTTGTAGCCATCTAACGAAGCTCTGATAAAAGGAAACGCCGCACTTACCGCGATGAGGGGAGTCACCGTTGTACCGGTGTGCCTTTCGTAGGCAACTCGTGCCACAGGCTCGAGCCGGTGCCCCCGTTCTCTGATCCGATCCACGAATGGATTGGGAGGTGGGGGAGGGCCGATTCCTCGGCGGATGCGAAACAACTCGTAAGCAGTTCTGAACTTCGAGGTACCCGTGATTATTGGGGCTTCACTGGCACCAATTCCACCCTCACGCCAAGTGAGCCACTCCGGCGAGTTTTGCTTTGTAGCTGGTCCCGTAACGATCTGCATCGCCATGTTTTTGCTCTCCACAAATGAAAGCGGGCTCCAGGCGGTGTGCCTGTAGGTTGCCCTGATAGGTGGAGATGTTTAACGCCTTCACGGATTTTCAGTTTCTCACCTGGTGTTCAGCATCTCTGGGTACAAGACAATCCCTGAGGGCTACAGATGAACAGTTCAGTGAATGACTCAATGAATGAAAGGCTTGCCTTGGCGAGCATTGGCATTTTCGCGATGCCGGCGACGACGCGTTTGTGCGCTCGTGGGTACAGGCTTCACCGTATGGACCCTGCGCATGCGGTGGTCTTGACTGAAAACTTTGATCACGACCTTTTTGCTTCCATCAAATCTCGGAAGATCAGGCTTGCGGAGAGTCATTCTGGCAATGCGGACGTCTGGACCATTCCCGACGCACAGCTTTTAGTGCGCAGTGAGAACGCTGTTTGTGTACCTGGGTTGGACAGCCAGTTACCGAAGCGGACGAAGGTTCTGAATCACGGAGATGGGAATCTGAGTGTCGTAGGCTGGTGGCCCGACGCTGGTGAAGACCGGATTTTGTTAACGAGTTGCGCGGTTGCTGCGAATGTAACATCGCGAGTTTGGCTCGCTGCGTAAAAACCCCAGGCCCGGCTGTCATTCGTGACAGCCGGGTTTTTTTTGCCTTTAGTAATTGCTCTTCAGTCGCATGGCGGTGGTAAGACCTAACTGTGCATTTTCCTTGCGGAGATCGTCCAGGGATAGTGCAGGATCAGAGGTTGCTGCTGCCGAACTCGCACAGCTATGACCGCCCAGGCAAATGCTGTGTATGACGATGTTGGTCTTATTCAGGTTTTCGACTGACTGACCGTTGGTGTTATTGGCAGCGTTTGTGGCCGCCGTCATGTTCGTGGCCACGCCGTTGCCGAGCACACCAGGTGACGTGCAAGAGTTCAGGGCTGCACAGGTAACTACCGTCAAGGCCACAGATGCGCCGGTGGCCAGAACAGCGCCGGCACCGGTATGGGCTTCCTTGTACTCAGAAGCTGGCCCAGCGTAGATCTCACGAATCGAATAGGTGAGGTCTGAATCGCCGTGCACGACGTTGTATTTAGCATTCTTCAGCGAAGCATTCACGAAGTCTGCCATTTCGGTATGCATGTCGGTGGATACCGCTTTGACTGTACCTTTCCAACCTTCCTGCAACCGAGCATTGATCAGCGACGATTGAATGCGGACCGGCCCATTATCGATGAGTACAGGCTTTTCAGCGCAGCCGACGAGGGTGGCAAAAATGAGTGAGACGGGGATGGCAGCAGACAGCATCTTGAACATGTTGGGGCCTCCATGGAATAACATGTAACTATAATACTGGCTTTCGATGCATTCACGCTAGCGGCCAAGTGAGATCAATAAAAAATACAGTTGAACGCAGACAATGTTGGTGGATTTAGAGGCTTAAAACTCCCGTGGAGAACTAAAACTGTCGGGAGCAACCTTCTTACGATCGAACGCCCTCGGCGGAAAAAGCCAGTAAGATCGCGCTCTCGGGACTTCAGACCAGTGGATCCCAACCCTTAATTCCCAACATGGACTTCCGCGCATACGCGGATTTGATCTGGTGACGCGATGACCGAAACCCCCTCCCTCGTAGCCGATGGCCAAGAAGAGGTTGTAGCTCGTGATGGTGTGCTCATGACTCTAGCCCAAGCAACGGCCGCAGCTGAAGAGCGATTCCGGGCTGGCCAGGAAGCGGCAGCAGCTGGCGTACCTCTGTCCAATTTGAGTGGAATGGACGCAGCAACTGATGCCTATGCTGACTTTAAAGCCGGCCATGAAGCCCCGTTCAAGCAGGAAGACTGGGAAGTCGAGTTAACAGGCAATGGCCAGGACCTCTACGGTATGGCGAGGTGCGGAGGCTCACCGGACTACTTCAGGATCTGGGGTGGGACGGATCACGTTAACGACTGCCCAAGCAATGACTTCAGCTTTAACTCGCTTTACTTCAACGGCCAGCGTGACCCTGAGGTTATTTGGCAGCTGGCCTATGAGCTCGTGAGCATCTTCAACGGCGCCAGCGAGCTGTTCACGTTCAGGTCGAGAAAGCAGACCATTCGAGGGATCTACTTCCACGAGAAACGAGTTCGAACCAGGGAGCAGGCGCGAGTGATCTCGCTGCTGGGACGGCCATCCATGCACCAGTTCAAATGGGATGAGCACATGAGCAAGGCAATGCAGATGTCTGCACGCCTTGGATTGCTGATACTCGCGACAGAAAATGAGGACATCTACATGATGCTGAAGTACCTCGGGCTCGAATCAAGCTGGTCCAACTACTACAAGCTGCTTGAGACGATGGAAACCCATGCTGAGCTCAAGGGTATGACGATCCCTGGAACAAAGGCTGACAGAGGGAGATTCACCAACAACGCGAACAACTTCTCGCTCGTTGGCTACGATGCTCGCCATGGGCTTAAGCCACTTAGCGACAGGGAGAACACTGTAGCGGTCATGACCTTGGAGGAGGCCCATGCCTTCATCACTGGAAGGTGCAAGGGCTACCTGAATACTGTCTACCCGGAATACTTCAAATTCCAATAATGAATCGAACGCTGACAACGTTGCATTGTAGTGGTCAACTAATCCCGGTCCCCTCGATCCGCTGTTGGGCCCAGGATGAAGTCTGCCATCCTGTTGGGACCTTCTTCTTGGAAGCCTTCTAGCTGCATCGCAGCGTAACAGTCCACTAAGGCTTGTCTCATCCCTTGCGCGTCTCGGTTCCACACAGGCTTCATGTGCTCAACCCACAATTGCATTTCGCGCTCGGTTACAGGCGAACGCTTACTTAATTGCGTGGCAGAGCGAACCAGTGCAGTGGCCAGTTCTACGTCGATGACTTCTGCGGGTAATGACCAATGAGATCGTATCCCCAGGCAGTCCGTGTAAAAGCCCAGCTGCTTGACTTGATCCAAGATGTGCGGATGGTCCGAGGCATCGTCATAGATCGGATACAGATCACTGAGGTGCTTCGCGCCCTTCGCCACTAGGTCAGCAAAAATCCAGTGACAGTTTTTGCTCGTATGAGAGCGGTACCGCTTCCATTCAAGTTTCAATGAATGTTCATCCTCCGCTAGCACGATTGCTCTGAGGATGGAGACTTTCCCCGACTCCTCAATGGCCAGAGCGGCTAGGGAAACCGCGGAGGCGTAGCTTCCTGCGTCCAGTAAAGTCTGGGCATCGGCCGCCAAGCGGCGTGCATTAGCGTTGGCTGCGTTAATTCCTTCTGCTGCCTGGGCGCAATCCAGAGGCCCTCTGTAGGCGTCCAGTTTCGTAGATTTCATAGACTGCAATCGTCCTGATTTTCAGAGGGGGGAACTAGGCAACACTGTCACCTAGATGCGAAGCGAGTTGGCGTCAACCTACCATTTTATGGTGTGGATGAGTCAGGTGCGGGCTGATGTTCCAGGACCCTTGTGTGGGAATGACATGGCAATGTCTGCGACAGTTTTTATTCTCTAGAGACTGGCCCCAAAGTGGTGATCCAATTAGTTTCGACAGTTTTGCGTGCGGGCGCGTACTAGCGGCGCCGCTGCAATCATGAAAAAGATAACGACAGGCATCGGAACCCGCATGCTATGCATAAGCGTTCCGGCGTAGGAGTCTTCGCTGTAGGGGATTTCCTTCAAGCTGTAGCGAATTAATGAAGTGGCGAAAGCTCAGGTGTGTGTCTTAGCTTTGGATGGTCCTCGGACGTTTTTGTCTGATTCTGCCTTTCACACGCTAGGAGCATGCCTTGTGAGTCGCTACACGCCAATTACTGGAATTGATTGCAGCATTCCAGCGTTATTGATTGATACCCATGCGCCAATTGATGTGCTGCATGAAAATGCTGATCATCGAATTAGGCTGGCAACGCAGTTTCTTGAGGCTCTTCTTCATCAGGAAGCCTCTTTCGGGAAACCCATATTAATACAGGAAATTTCGGATGTGCTCGTTGTGTTGTTGAGGGATGGATGCGATTTGATGGATGTAATTCGCAGACGTCTGCTCGATACAAATAGCAACTGAAGTGTTCAAGGAGGCGAGCATGAAAATCAAAGTAAAAAAATCCCACGCTGACCAGGAATACGTATTGTGCAAATCACTACAAGAGGTCGAGCAAGCGTTTCGCAATTGGCATGATACCGGTGTTATTACCGACGATGGCGGTGCTGGTTGTGATTTGATGAACGAATGCCAACTGGAAATCGTCAAGGCATAGGGAATTGCTGCGCAAACAAAAGCCCCCCGGCATCACGATGACGGAGGGCTGACAGTCAACTGCTAGTCGCCAGGCTTGTGCATTTGGGTAGGCAAGGCCGTGGTTTTTAGGTTGCGGGGCAACGCGTAAACTGCCTGCGACAGTTTTAGTTCTCCAAGATCAGAGCGATCACTTCGTCTGAAGGTTCGAACCGCTGTTATCAGCATCGAAAACCACGATACTACCTTCTTGGAGGCCCGCATGAACGCATGGCGTTTCAACTGCGCCTCCGTACCAATTTAGATCGATGATCACGGGGACAACGCCGGAAATCGACGCTTTGAGTCGCTGGGCTTCACATGTCCAGGTGGTTAATGGATTTTCATCACCCAGCATGGTGAAAATCTCGATCGCAACATCAAGATCACTGTTTGGCCTATGCGTGCCGCGAACCCGGCTGCCGAAGAGATACGCCTTCCGAATAAGCGGCTGTGTACTGGCCCAGTTCGCGACAGCATCTCTCATATCCTCGATATTCACGGTCCGGTTTCCTTTACCAGTTTAGTTGTTGCCCAACCCGCCCGGTTGCCACTCGACACCTTCACATTCATCGAGGGGCCCGGCGCTGGTGTAATCGGCGCCTGGGTCAAGGTCGTGTTGTTCGGGAGGTAGCGCATAGTTCTCCGCCTCCTGACGCCTGCGTGCCTGCTCCCAACTCTCAGCAGGCCTCGCACCAGCCGCCACCTGATCGGCGCTCAACGGAGGCAACTGGACAAAGTAAGGTCGTAGGATGGGCATGGCACCTGATTCACTTCAGTGGATGCGGCTTATGGACTTGGCAGTACCGGCGCCGGTCTGGGTGAGAGCCTGTTCAAACGCCGCGTGTGCCTATCGGGTGTCCGCTCAGAATAGCCGATAGGGTGAAAGTCTTGGTGTGCAAAGGGGGATGGAAAAAAGGCAAAAAAAAAGCTGGGTCTTTTGATATACAAAAGAGCCCAGCCTTGGTAATCACAGAAGCCGCGGCTCTGTAGATGGAAATCCACCATTACCAAGACTGGGCTCACCTCTTTGAGCGCCTTTTGGATCTGTCGATAGCAGTACGACGTTCACGGCTCGGCTAGCCTAGCGAAATCCCCACCAGTTGCACCTGGCTGCTATGTATAGGACGTGGTGTCCGGGGAAAGTCATTTGCGCTGTTCACTTAGGGGTGAACGACCTGAGGGAGTATCGCTACAACCTATTCATCCAAGCATGTGTTGCCTGCTATCGGGAGAAGCCCGATGCACGACTATTGTCTGATCTCGAAACTGGCGGTGCATCACCGAGTTGAGAACACAGAAGCAAGACACAAGGGATGCATTAGGGAGCGATACTATCAGGCGGTATGTGGGTGATGCGCTTACCCGTTACCGTGTTGACTACAAAGGAGGCTTCGCAACCTCGGACCTGTCTGGCTTCTCCAGAGGAGTATCCGTTAACTTTGCATGAGGTAATGATCAACATCGACCTGTAAGGCCTGCCCACACCTCTTGCTTCCGTTTTGAGATTCTGGTTTCATTGCCGACGTCAGATCATTGACTGGGGGTTCGCCGTGCCCTGGAACGTCTGATATCAAACCATGCTAAACCTTTGCTGACGTTTTTTTTGCTGCGCACTTAACGGCCCCACAAGTGCAGCAACCCGACGTCAGCCCCAAGGGATAGACATGTCTGCAAAATACCCGCTTCTTAGCTCCATTGCTGTCGACCTAGTTTCTTTGATTCCAGGAGAGGGCACCACCGACGACAAACTCAACATCGCCCACCAACTCCTGCATGCAGCTTTAGGTACCGTCAGCCCTGAAGTAGCAAGTCAGCATAGTCTGCCTATCGTAAAGCTCTCGACACCGTTCGACTCCGAGTTTCTTCAGTACAACCTGTATCAGGCTATGGGCTCGGCAAAGCTTCAAGATGGACCAGTGGCAAGCCATGCTGATTGGGGAGCACGTTATTACCGCCTTGCGCCATGCTCGTATCGGTGTTGGCCAGGTTCAGATCCTTCTCGACCCGCGCTTTAAGAAGCCAGTGAAAAACAAGGCTTTCGCTGCTCTGCGGAAGAATCTTGCACTCGACGACTCAACTGACCTTGATCCGAAGACGGCCACTCTTGCTATTGCTACCGAAAAGGTGCCGATGCCGGACATCAAGTGGGAAACTCGCCTATCGCTTGTGGCCAATAACCCATTCCGCCACCTCGGCGACATCGTTGAAATAGCTGCCTCGACCGAATGCCATCTCTGGCAATTTCCGCCTACCAATTTCACTGAAACGGCATGGGCGACTCATGATCGTTGTTTTCGATCACAGCAATTTTATTCGGCAGAAATGGGCTTGGGCTTTACCTTAATCACGTCACCCTGGAAACGTGAAGATCGGTTCTTCAGCAGTGGCCTGATCAATCAATATCAGCTTTACACTCCCATGGTTGATTGCCGGCGTGAGGTCGCAGAGCCAGATTTGTCGAAGGTCCAGTGGCGGCTCGGCAACATGCATCGCGGGGCAATTCGTGACGGTGGGCATCATCAACAAAAGTTGACTGACCTGTTGCCAGGTGGCCTTGCTTCTTTGCTGCGAATCTACGGCTGCAAAGACTGCAACACTCTCTATGCTGAGAACTCGCCAAAAAACCCGGGCATTCCTACCACTTGCAAGTGCCATAGCCCGAAGCTGAAAGCGCCACACGTTAAGCCGCGCAGCACCGATCTACCGAAATAATTTTTGGCTGATGGGTTGCGCCTGCATTGCGAGTGCTAAGGGGATTGTGGTTTCGCTTGCCACAATTCCAGGTACGCCTATCCGCCACAACCCAAGCGAGTTGATGCACGATAGAGGGAATGACCAATGAGTACCGAATCGAACAAAATGGCAGCACTAAACGCAGCACTGGTTGCCGCAGAAGTAGCATATGAACAGGGTGTTGAGCATGTTTTTGCTGCGGGATATGTGGCGGGTCAACAGGTCGGTTTCATCGCCGGGGTAATCAGCGTCCAAGATGCATTATCGTCTGGACTCAGGCATGGCTCACCAGAGTGCGGAAAAGCGCTTAAAAGCTTCAAGCGTCTGGGTATCGGGAAGGAGTGACAGGGGCGGTCAATGGAATGGCAGCGACCATTCGACGTAAATTTTCAACCCCGGCCAAGCCGGGGTTTTTCATTCTGGCAAGGTAGCTTACGAAAAAACGACCTCGTTTGAGGTCGCTGGGAGATTTCATGCATCGACGGATATGGGATCAGCCGGATATTGGTTTGAGCGGTTTCGGACTGTGGTTGATGCCAGCAGGTCAAAAAGGAACTGATTTTTCACAGTGAAAACAGGGTTGGCCAAGAATGCGACCATCACTACTACGAGGGCATAAGGGTTCGCGACACTCAACAGCAGAAACATGGATAGGATCTTGAGGGTGGTGCGGAGCAGGCTTTGCCAGATCGTGATGTTGCCAACCAGGGCGACTGTCCTGATCCTGAGTAGAAATTTCCCCAGGGTCGTTCCGTTCCAGACCTTGATCAGCGTCGACTCGTACAGCAACCAAACGAGCGGCAAAGTGATTATGAAATAGGGTGCCAAACTCAAAGCAATTCCTCCATACCACTGTGCAAGCTCAATACCTTCAGGAATTGAAAGTGCGGGGAAGGTGTGTGCAGCAAGGAAAGCGGAAACCGCCAACAAGACGAGCGTGAACGCAAAGACAAGGAGCCCATCGATCGCTGTGGCCAGCCGCCGCCGGAGGATAAACAGGGTGTTCAGCAAGGTTTTCATTGTTTGAGCCTTGAAGTGCCGTGGCAGAGGGTGCCGCGGATGGGTTAGGGGAACATCGTGCCCATGGAATTAAGGAGCGCTACCTGCTCGGCATCCGGCACCTGGCCGCCGTCGTCGACGACGTCCATTTGTGCCACGGGTAGTGGATGCTGATCAGCCGGTTCCAATGACGGAGTGGAGGGAGCTGGAACTGCCGTGGTTTGGGCGGCGGATATTCCAGGTACAGGCAGATCGGTCTCTGTATACCGGTGCGGCTCAGGAGGCTGCGGTTGAGCTGGCGGTTGTGAGGCCGGTTGAGAATCTTGTGCCGCTGTCGAATAGGGCAAAGCAGGTTCAACTGAATGGCCTGTTGCTTGCTGGCGACCGCTAGCTTTTGCCGTTACTGATCGCTGCTTGGGAACGCGTTTGTGATGTCTCGCGCTAGGCGATTCTCGAGTCCCTTTGGAGCCAACTGAAATCAATCCGCCGGGGCCAGACAAGACGTTGTTCAACGCATCGTCGAGAGTTCCAGCTTCACTGTGCTGAAGAAACCACTGATAAAAAACACCCCTGATTAATGGTGTGTCATTACCATATGGAAGTTCAGACATGAACTCGAGTAAGCCCGGGCACACCGCATCCGGGAGAATTAAGTTAATTCGCCGTTCTGTTTCGTCTGGATCGTATACCCGTACGAGCTTAGCCATTCGCTGCTACCAGTTGTTTGGCACCAATCGATGCTCTGATAAGTTGTCCCAGCGCGTAACGCGCAAAACCTTCAGCCACCGACCAGCGAGAGTTTTCCATCAGGAAACTGTGTTTCCAAGTCTGAGATGTGATTGCATGAATTGCTTCAGCGCTGCCGCCGGCGATCAAAATACCGTTCAATGAACGAGCGTCATCAGCAAATAACGAGTTACCTTTCGAGATGATTTCTTGAACTACGTGGCTCTGCGCTTCCTGTACTTCGTTTGCAATTGGAATTTCTTCACCGAACTGAAAAAGAGTTTTCGTACGGAACGCTTCTTCGCACTCGACCAGGCTTGCTGTTAGGTCCCTTTTAGCGAGTACCCGGCGCAGTTGCTCAGCTGCTGCACTCATTCCTGAACAGGAGTCGGCACCACGCTCGATATATTGGCCTTCTTTCATGAGAAGAAAGTCAGTCGAGAAGTGACCACCCTCGATTACACCGTAGGATTTAGTACGCCCCCCCGAACCAATCAACTTATCTTTGATAGGCATGCCTGACTTATCGAGGACGTAATCGCAGTAAGCACCCATCGGCTGAGGAAGGGCTTTGATCTCAACACCTTTCGGGAGTGCCTGTTTTGTTTTTTCAACCAGGCGCTCTTGGCGAGTACCGTAAAGTTTCGATGGAGTGCCAATTACAACATAAGCACTGTCCAGATTAGGAACGCCGGCTTTGTGCAGTCGGGTGAACGCTGAATTCACAAGTGCCAGGTATTCCGGGGTATCGGTCCAGTCATCATTCAATCCGATCGAGGAGGTAAGGTTGCCCTGGAGTCGAGCGGTGTCGCCAGTGAAATAGGCTTTGCCGTCAACAATTTCGGTTTCCGCTTTCGCTCGCTCGGCTGTAGTTGGGTCAGTCAATTCGACCGCGGGAACCGCCAGGGTAGGGTACATGATAGGAAAACGGGTCCCTTCGGCGTAAGCAACCACTTTGATGGCGCTACGACCCGCATCCAGACCGACAACAGTGCGACTTTTCATTATAAAAAAACCTCGAAATATCAATAGCTTAAAGGCAGATAACTATGCGCACTGCGCATTGCGCACTACCCAGTGGGAAATCAGCAGTGTGTACTTCATACTGCGCATTGGCTGAAGTTTAAGATACATAACACGTATTGACAATACAGACAGTATCCAAAGAAAATCCGCCTCGAACGCACCCCTCTGGTGCGGCTATACAGACCCCCCCAGGCAACGCTTAAACAATGGCTATACATACCCCCCCCAGCATCGACGATTTCGAGGGTCTCCGGGAGCGAGCGAAGGAGGCAGTCGACACCGCTGTCAATTACCTGATTCGCATCGACAACCTGCTGGTGCGTATGGGCGAACTGCTCTACGTCATGCAACCCTTCCAATCCGGCCGAATCGCGATCGATTTCAACCTCCACCGAGGCCAGGCAAAACCCTTTATCCGGGTGTACAGAAAACTGAGGGCAGGCAAGGGGAAATGGACCTCTACCAACGTCAGTCATCTAGGGCTCACCAAGAGGGTAAAGCGGTCACGAGAATTCGAACCCAACCACAAACTCATGTTGGTCATGTGCGAGCGCATCACGAAACTCTTTGAACTGAGAGGCCAAATGCAGGAGCGGCTGCGGGTTTTCATTCAGGGCGCCACGTTTACTCTCCAGCAGCGTGAGGGCGAACTTGAAGAACTGGAGGCTTTGGTAAATGGAATGCTTGATCGAGTTGAAATGAAGTTCGAAGGGGAGATGGACGTGGAGTAATCACCGGCAATTAATCGAAGGCCTCAACGCGTAATGGTGTTGGGGCTTTTTTGTTGCCAAGTGGGACGAGAAGCCTAACGGTGGTGGGCCAAGTCAGAACTGGGCTTTGGCGAAGACGAACCAGAATCCTGACGGTGATATGCGAAGTTGGAACTGAGGCTTTGGCAGAGTCGAACCAGAATCCTGACGGTAATACGCCGAGCTGACCTGAGGCTTTACCTGAGGCGAAACCAAACCTGATTGCTGAGAATTACTTTCTGCTGATCGATGGCGGGCCGAGCGTGATTGTCGATCGGTATTCCCCTTCTATGACTGCACCCCACCCGCGCCCCATCCCTTTAATTAATTTAATTTCTTTTTCCCTTTGGCGCCGTTGTTCTTCCGGTAGTTGTGCGCCCGGCACTTGTGTCGAAATCTCTTTTGCGTCTGCTTGTACTTCCTCTGGTTATTCCACTTCGCCATGGCGCCGCTTATTGTTCCGCCGACACTTGTTGCAGATACACTTCTGCCACGCTCTCTTTTCTCTCTGCTGGTTCTCACTCCGGCGTTCTACCGCTGCACGCTGCCGCCTCCACTTCTTCTGCTTCTTCCATTCTCTTTTTCCACTTGCCGATCCATCTCTGGTAGTTCTCCCTCTTCACGATTGAGCTGATGCCTACCTCTGAACTGCGGGTGTAAGTTCTTTCTCTGGAACTTGCACGTACTTCCGGTGCATCTGGTACTTGTGCCTTCTTTGGTTTGGCTTGTTGTTCTTTCTCTCTGGTCCCGTCGCGTCTTTTGCTGGCGCTGAGATACGAGCTTTTCTACCAGCGTGAGCATAACCATTTGTGTCTTTCCCCCATGCCCTCGCCTGGGTTGGTCCGGTAGAGCTCCGTCGGCGCCGAACTCGCTGGTCGGCTGAGTTGATACCTGCGCAGATGCAAAGCGATTCACCGGCTTCTCGGTGATGACCACCAGGTGGGATCTGACGGGGTGGAAAAGCAGGCGGGCTGAGACGGATGCGACGGGGTGAAAGAGCGGCGGGGCAGGGCAGGGGGCGCTTAGCAGGAGCGCGGTGTCGGATGCGTCACGTCTGGAACGCTGCTTGCGGTGGCGGGCGGTGTCGCACCTGGTGCTGGGCGTAGTCGGGCGTTGTGCTGGTCGATCGGCGGCTTTCGTTGGCGCGGAGCACCTTCGGTCCAGCGGCGTGCGGTGGCGGGCGGAGTCGGCTTGCGGCCTGGCCCCAGGTCTGGCCTGAGTCAGCTTCTTTCTGATCGGTGCCTTCGGCGTGGCGGCTGGAGGTTGCGGCGCTGATTGAGCACGGGCTTGCTGCGGAGGTGGGGGTTTGGTGCGGTCGTTTGTTTTCGGTGGGGCTGCTTGCTGGTCGGCAATGCCAGCTGCGGAATGCGGCTCTCGCAGCTTTAGCCCTTTCCCTCCTTTGGGCTCAATTGTCGGCGATCAGTGTTGAGGTTGCAGCTACTCGCTGGCGGATTGGCCGGCTCCGGAGGATCGGCTTTGGTCCCGCCATGGCATAAATGGTTGCGCTGGAATCTGGGCTTTTTGTCTGCGCTCGGGCATAAATGGTTGGCCATTCACCCTGAAAGCTTTTCTGGGGCATGGGCATAAATGGTTGTGCAAACAATTTATAACATGTAACTATAAAATGGCTTGCGACGATCTAAATCTATGTGTATCGTTGAGGCATAAATGGTTGTGCACTAGGAGCCGCAAATGGCCAAGTTCGGATTGATCAAATCGATAGGGAAGGCGCTGGGCTGCATCGCTCTGCCTCTGGCGTGTGCCCTGTTTGCTACCTACGCCAAGCACCATCTGCCGTTTTGGGCCTTTGGCCTTTCGCTGCTGATGGTCGTAGTGGGTTCCGTTCCTGCGGTGTTGTTCTTTAACCTGTTCCGAGACAACCGCTCTGAAGTTCCAGGCAAGCGTTTTGAATTCAGCAAGCAACAGGATGAATGGGATGACCTGTTCAGCCCATGGCACCGCGACGACGACGATCGCAACTAAAACCCAAACCACAAGGAGGCCGGCAATGGCCGCAATAGCATTCACCCCAAACACTGAGCAGGCTGTTGCTCTGGCGAGTACCGCACACCGTTTGCTCGTTCGCGCCAAGGCCGGTACCGGCAAGACCGCCCTGTTGATCGAGCACGCTCGACGCAATGCACATCTGCGCCTGCTGTACGTCACCTTCGGCAAGGCCAACCAAGAAGACGCGGCTGCCCGCTTCCCGCAAAACGTCACCACCAAAACCAGCCATGGTCTGGCGTGGGAAGTCGGCGGTCAGTTCAAGAAGACCGGCAAGCAGGGCGACCTGTTTCCGTCCCAGCTGGCCAAGGCCTACAACATCCCGATGGCCTTTGCTCGGCATCTGCGCGAGACGCTGCACAACTTCATGGTGTCTGCCGACAGCGAGATCCTGCCTGCGCACGTGCCGTCGATGATCGGCGATGCCGACAAACCCAAAGCGGTGGAGTGGGCCGTGCTGGTGTGGTCAGATCTGCTCCGTCTGCGCCAGTGGTCCCGGGGCTGTGGTGAAAGCCAGGCTGAACGTGCCGAGTTTCTGGACACTACGCCGCTGCGCATGCCGCACGATGGCTACCTGAAGCTGTGGGCGATGACCAATCCAGAGTTGCATCACCGTTACGACGCAATCCTGTTGGACGAGTACCAGGACACCAACCCTGTCTTTGCTGCGGTGATCCTGCGTCAGACCTGCCCGATGCGTTTGGCCGGTGACGACTTTCAGAGCATCTTCGGCTTCCGCGGGGCGTACAACGCCTTTGATCCAGCTCAATTCGATCAGGTGGTCACGATCTCTGAAAGCCATCGCTTCGGCCCGGCGATCGCCAAGCTGGCGACCATGCTGCTGAGCGAGTTCGCCGGCGAACAACAACCGGTGCGTTCGTCGCGGTTGGATCTCGCTACCCGCTTCGAGGTTGACCGTACCCAGCCATACGCAATCATCGGCCGTACCAACGCCCGACTGTTTGCCAGCGCTGTTGCCCTGCTGGGCACAAAGCGTCTGCACTTCGTGGGTGGTGTCGACGAGTACCCGTTCGACAAGCTGGTTGAAGTACACCACCTGCGTGCGAACACCGGTGCTCAGCTGCGTGATCCTCTGATCAGTGCTTTTGCTTCGTTCGCCCAGCTGGAGGCGTACGCACAGGACACCGACGACAAAGAGATCCACTCCCTGATCAGCGTCGCCAAGCAGTACGGCGATCAGATCCCGTTGCTGGTTAGCCAGATCAAGGCTGCCTGCGTCAGCAAAATCGAGGACGCCGACGTTGCGCTGCTGACTGCCCACCGCTCCAAGGGCTTGGAATTCCCGCAGCTGGTTCTGCTCAGCGACTTCCACAACCTGATCACCGACGGTGGCCTGCCGCTGGTGCTGGACACCCCTGAACTGCGTCAGGAACTGCACCTGCTGTACGTGGCATTGACCCGGGCTAAGTCGGCCATTGAGCTGAATGAGCAAATCCTGGCGATCGTGCGCTACTGCGAAACCGCCGGCCGAGTCGGTACTGCGGCTTTGGCGGCTTCGAACAGCACCAAACAAGGTGGGGGGGCTGCTCTGGTTGTTGCGGGTGAACCAGAGGGTGCGTTCGCCGCGGTTGAGTACGGCGTAGGCGCCTTCGCCAACGTGGCCGAGCTGGTGGGCCCGGATGCGGCGCTCTTGTTCGACGGTGATGAGCTGGAGTCGCGCATTGAATTGGCCATTCTGCGTCAGGGGCTGCTGACGGCGGCGGGGCTGGCGGGCGCCCTGGGCGGTTCGGTGGCCGAGGTCGCCGATGCTGTGGCCACGATGGTGCGTTGCGGCCGGCTGTCGGCGGTGCTGTTCCTCGACTGCGAGGCGGTCACTCAGCGTCTGGTCACCAACATCCAGCTGGATGCTGCCTGATATGCGCGGCTCACTGATCGGTGATGGGGGCTGCCATGGCGGATGACTTCATACGCATCGTGTACAGGCGCGAAGTCGGTGGGAAATCGAAGCGGACCTCTGTCTCGATTGACCCGATGATGTTCGAGATCTTCAGTCAGGTGCGCGGGGGCATCTCCGAAGCCCGAGCCGTGCTGAAGGTGTGGGCGATGGAAGCGGACGCCGATCGGACCGAGGCCAACTGGCGGATCGGTAACTCGCGGCTGGTTCAGCAGCGGATGTCGGTGGAGATCCTCGAGGCGGTCAAGTTGGGGATTGCCGCCCGCAAGTTGAATCAGCCCAAGGGCGGGAAGGGAAAAAGTCGCGGCGCCGGCCGGGCCACCGTTTCGGTGGATGGCGGCGAGGGGTCGCAGCAATTGCCGGCGGTGACCGGTCACCTGGAGGTGGTACATGATTGACCATTCAAGCGCGGGGCCGGCCGCGGCTCGCCCGCCACTAACGATGGCACAATTCGTGATGTTGCGGTCCCTGGGCCGGGAGGGCAGTTGGGCCGAGGGTAATGATCCACTCTGGAAAGTCTCCCGCCATTGGTCTCACAGTCGCGAGCATTCGGTTGAGGCGATGGGCGCGTGTTGGGATCTTGAGCGTTTGGAGCTGGTGGAGAGTACGCCGCGCACTTGTTGCGAGGCGCACCTGGGCGGGAAGGTGTTCACCCTGTCGGAGCGGGGCAAGGCGATGCTGGTCCGTATCAATGGCCACCGGCGGGCGCCGTTACTCGCGCAGTGGATGCACACCAACGAAATTCTGGCACTGGCCCGGGCATGAGTGGCGGTGACCGCCGTTGAACCGGCCACGGCGGTGCAGCTGATCCTGGCACAGGCGCAGCACGAGAGTGCTTTGGGGCTGGGTATCTGCGAAGAACGGTTTGTGAAGTTGGTCAAGTCGGCACGCAAAGTTGCAGCTGGGCGTTCTGTGCGCGATTTGTCGGAGTTGGATGGGGCGTTGCGAAGCAGCCCGAGCGTGCCGCTGGAATTCGCCGACTCTATCCGTTCCGTGCTCAGCCAGCAACCGCCGCGTGGCACGTTGGCCGAGCAACCGCATGAGGCAACCGAACAGGAACAGGCATTGACCTGAACCGGGCGCTGTACCAGCTGCAAAAAGTAATTCCGACTTGACCAATCACACAGGCGAACCATTCGCCAGATACTGCCAATAACACGTATTGGTACGTATATAGATTTAGAAAAAGGAGCTAAGATGGCACTTGCAGGCGTTTTGGATGTAAACACCGTAATCGTGGTGTTCGCCTGCGCAGTAGCGGCCTTCGTGTATTTCCAGCTGGGCAACCGCAAGAAGTACTCGACCAAGCATTACCAGTGCATCCCGCTGCTGACTGAGCGGGAGCAGGATTTTTTCTGGCGGCTCAAGGACGCGGTGCGTGATGACCTGGTTATTGCCCCCCAAGTGGTGTTCGGGGCGTTCATCAAGGTGAAAGCCACTGCGCTGACCGACAAGAACCACGCCCGGCATGTGGTCGCCCACAACCGGTGCGATTTTTTGCTGTGCGACAAGAAGCTCAAGCCTGTGGCGTTGGTGGAGGTCGACGACTCGACTCACAACAACTTCAAGGCCCGCTCCAAGGATCGTCGTCGCGACGATCTCATGAAGGCGGTGGGGGTGGCGGTGATCCGCTACCGGAACATGCCGGAGGCGGCCCAGATCCGCAAGGACCTGAAGCTGTAGATCCGCGCCAGAGGAGGGCCGGGGCATTCGTGTCACCGGTCTGCCCGCGTATGTCACGCCTTGGCGCAATGGCGATACCTGTACCGAGGAGGTAGGAGAAATGGCAAGCAACGAGGCTCTGACAAACCGCTCGATCGGCATTCTGGTCAACCTGTCCGCTGGGCTCGATGAGACCGGTCGCGAGTGTGATGACGACCGGGTGCAGCTGACCGCCAACTTGCGATTGGCTGCCGCCGCTGGCGCCGCCGCTTGTCCCAGCGCTCGAAGCGCTCCACGCCGTTCGCCAACGACACCGGTAGCCCGAATGTGAAGTTGGTCAAGTCGGCGGCGGGCTGGCTCGATCAGCTCAAGCAGGCCAAGGGGTTCCACGGCGATGTGACGGCGGCGGAGTTCCTGCGCGTGAGCCCAACCCAGTTTTCACGCTGGCGCACCGGCAAGGACCTGCTCGACAACTACCACGCCTGGCAGGTCGCCACCGCGCTGAATGTAAATCCCATGGCGATCATCGGCAGCGTGAATTTTCACCATGCGCGGGATTCCGATCGTACCCGCTGGCTTGCCATGCTCTCGACCGTGATCGACCCCGAGCTGCCGACTGTGCCGGAAGCAGGTATATCCGCACGAACTTCTGCTGCCGCCCCGGTGGAATCGCCGGCGGCGCCAAAGGTGCCAGAGACAACTGCCCAGGGGAGTAAGTGGACCGACGACGAGGACCAGCGGCTCATAGCAGCGTTTCAGGACTGCGCTGATGTCGCGGCCCTGGCCAAGGCTCACCGGCGCACACCCAAGGCCATCTTGCTTCGCCTGAGCCAAACCCACCGTCTCTTGACCGGTGAGCGCCTCACCAGTTTGTGCGAGTTGTACGGCGTGAGCCTCAACAGCCGAGAGCGCGGCAAGAAGCCAGATCGGAAGGGCTCCCGGACCGCAGAGAAGTCGCCACCGGCCGCATCGTCCGTATTCCTGTAATTCAGCTTTGGCGTGGTCAGGGCTCCATTTTCCGGGGTGTAGTACAAATGTACTCTTTTGCGTTTTTACAGCGGTTTGCCGAGATTTTCCTTCCTGTAACGGTAGAGGCTGACTCGGCAGCACATGACCCAGGTTCAGCAACACCGAACAGGGAAGAGCGGTATCGGCCGACCGTGGATCGGGACCTGGCCATCTGGTTTGAAGATCTGACTGACGACCCAGATCGGGTATGGGGTGTTGGTGTAGTACCGGCCCAAGGAATGGACGAGGGATGGTTCGACGCGGTGCTGGGCTATGCCGTGGCGTCTGAGCGTCGATATGCCGCCGAAGGCATGTTGTCCGGGTTCGGGTAAAAGTTTGCTCAGAAAACTGGTGCCAATTTACGTGGGTTCTTCGACAGGTCAGTCAGCGTCTCGGAACCAATCCTTGGATACGCGACCTCTCGGAGCCGGGGTATGCAGAGTTTTGGTTCAGCCATAAGCCCATGTTCCCCCCGAAGCCGAGCCTCACTGGTGAATGTGTAATAACGATCGCTGACTTGACCAATACTGCTATCCGAACCACCGAAAACTAACCATGGCACATCTGGAAGTCAGCAACCCCCCTGTATTCAAGGGGTTTCGCGGGTTTATGGGGCTATCACTAACGATGGCACATTTGAACACAGCCGGCGGTTGCGGGGCCGGTGAGCCCCGGCCACCCGAAACGATTTACCTAACAACCGATGAACGATCGGTGTCGTTCGTCAAGTCAACAGCTGAACAGGAGTAGCCGCATGACAGTAGAGAACCATTTCCGCCCGGACCAGGCCGGCGATTTTCCCTTCACCACTGAGGTCGAGCTCTTGCTGGGTGGTGTAGGCCGGGCGATGTATCCCGACGGCACATTGCAGTTCGCTGACCAGGATTGCACCCCGGTTGCAGTGTATTCGCCGCGGCTCGAGGAGCAGGCTCTCGAAACCTTCTGTGAGCAGAACATCGAGCAGTACCGTGCTCACCACGAGAAGCACAAGGCGGCGATCCAGGAGTATGAGACCCCGGACATTGAGCCCTTCTGGGAATGACTCAAATGGTTGGATCGCTGTTGGTAATTTGATGAGAAAATGACTTGTCCAGGTGCGTTTAACGCACCTATAATTCCCATGTAATCACTTACTGGGAAGGCCCTCGATGATTCAGTCAAACGACCGCAGCAAAGATTTGGAAGACGTTGGTGTGCTGTTTCACGCACTCGTTCGCTATGTCGAAATCAATGAAGAAGAACGGAACCAGTCAGTGGTCGCAGCGGGGTACGCCAACCTCTTGGCATTGGCCGAAGCCGCTGCAACAGAGGTCGCGTTGCAGCATCAAGACGAGGGTGATGATTGGGACGGCTGCGTGTGGTTCGAGCTGCTGGAGAACATCGAGGAGGGCAGCCTCGCTGAGTTGCTCATGGCGGCTGAAGACCCAGATGTGCCAACGGTAGTGCAGGAGTGGTTGAGTCGCGTTGAGTGACACGGCCGCGGGCCAGTTCGCTGGCCCTGCTGAAAGCCTATTTTCTTAAGTCGGCTTTCAACAGTCCGATACACCCCAAGCGAAGCAAATTTCATGGGGGCGGGCACGGTAAATCGAAAACGGGGAAAAAGGTATGTCCGAAGTAGCGACGGCAGCAATGACCAATCTGGAGCTAAGCCGCGAGTTATACACAGAAGATCAGCGTCGCCAGTTTTATGCCGACTATCAAGCTGCACGAAACGCTGAGGCCGCTTCAAATAACGCATTTATCAAGCACGCAAATCTTCGCGGGTGGAAGTTGTGGAAGGGGCCAACGGCTGATTGGAAAGAAACAAATGATCAGCTGGTGAAGTCGTGTCGACAAGCCCGCATAACTGTCAAAGCGATGGAGCAAGGGCACCCGCTACTCGTGAAGGTCTACATGCACAAAGGCTATCCAATCTGATCTACATGAGGTTCAGCCAGAAACACCCAAGCCTCGCCATTGCGGGGCTGGGCCAGTAGAGGGGCGTTCATTCTCGCGTCCGAGTGATCAACAGGGAGTCGAATATGGCAGGAACACCATCCGCGTATGTCCTCGCGACATTGGGACTGACGGTTATCAGCGTCATCTTTTTCGGTGTGGCAGGAACCCTGTGCGCAGGTTTTCTGTTCGATATTGGGTATTCAGTCGATCCGATCGGCGTCGGTCGCAACGCAGCTGCGGTTGCAGGCTTTCTCACTTTCATGTTCGTCGCCGTGGTGTCGTACCGCGACTCCCACTCTGTGCCCTCGGCCGACAATTCAAAACGTTAACGGAAACAAATAACTCCGAAAAGGAACATCTGATGATAGCGGTTCTTGAATTTTTGATTTTTTTCTTCCTGCTGCCGTACATCCTTTTTGGGGTCGTACTGGCGAAGATTTGGGAAGCCGTCTGCACGTTTTTTCAGCCCGTTCTTTTGCTTTTGGCTGTTTGGATTTGCTCAATCGGAATGTTCTTGCTTCCTAGCATGGAGCCCAGCGACCGGCCATGGATGACCATTCTTGAAACTATTGCCCAAAGCCATGTATTTGGTTTGCAAACGCCATTTGTGATTTTCGGTATCGCTGCGTGCGTCGTGATCGTGTCCGTAACCGCAAGACAACGTAATCCGGCGCACTGATATAGAAAATGCATCTGCACCATTAGCCCGCCACTATCGCGGCTTCGTCGGAAGCAGTACCAGGGCGGTACTGATGCCATGAAGAATTACCCGACCTGTACGAACAGCGTTGATAGATAGGCAATTACGACCATGCCGACTACCAACACCCGCTTGTGCTGTATGTGTACCGTTGCACCGTTTGTGGCCATTCAGGCAAGTTGCATCTACCTGAATCGTCGATCGAGGTGACAACGGCCTGCTCCGCGTGCGGTGCTGAAGTACAGGCCGAGCGGGACGGCGGCGTCGAGCTGACCACCAACGAACCCGAATAACGGAAGAGATCGCTACATACCACCGGCCCTTGTGGGCCTTTACGAACATCAGGGGGGGACTATGACATCAAACGACCGGCACGGGTAGTATGGCTGAAAACGCTCCGCCGCATGAGCCAGGCCTGCCGCTCTGTTCGCTACGCTATGTCCGCAACCGAGTACTTTCTGAGGCGTGATCTCTCCTGGTGCGGGTACAAACATGCACTGAAGTATCGGCCTATTGCGGTTGCGTGCAGCTGGGGCGCCTTAATCGTCGATCCGAATTTTGAGGTGTAGCCCTAACGATGGCACAACTCCTCGCCTTGCTGTCGGTGTAGCGATAGGGGTCATAGTTGACGAAGTATGCGATTGCCTGTCCGCAAGACTAAGAGAGGAGCGCGGTGCCTCGGGCATCTTAGGAAAAACTATGGAAATGACCTACGAAGAAGCGATAAACGAGAATCCGACCGTCTCACGTGCCGTAGCTGAGCGTGAGTGCAAAAGCCACGCCGCCAACATGGCTGACATGGTGGCGGAACTTGGTGACCATGCAGAGTATCAAGCACGCGACTTGTTGGTTTGGCTCGGCTACTAATTTAAGTCCCAGCACCGCGGCCTGTCCAGAGAGGTTGGTGCCACTGTGTGACGAACCCCTGCTTGATACCTCACACTTTTGCCACCTTGAGGCGGACGACACCACAGTCAAAACCTATAGGTGTTCCTATCCCCCTTGCAAAACGCAGTTGGGAATCCAGCAGCTTGTCGCTGGTTTTGACCTCGACCAGCTTCATGGTCCCGTCCCTGATCACGATAAGGTCTGGCCACCCTGCACGGTAGTCGTACGGGGCCGCGGAGAACGCCAGCAGGATATCCGCCAGTTTGTCCCTGCCCAGGTGCTCGAACAGTTTCAGCATGAACGCTTGCTTCACCCTCGGGAAGAATGAAGTGAGTGTCGTGCTTGTGGCCAACTCGTTCACGTTTCGCGCCAGGGCGTCCGGTGAAATGTTCCTGACGGTGTCTACGATCTCGGCAGTGTGCTCCGCCAGAATCGTCATCTGCGCTTCCAGGTACCGGTTAACCGCGTCGACCCGATCGCCGAAAGGATTCCTTGTGGCCAACGCTTCCAACGCCGCGGCCTTCATGAGTAAAAGCGCAGACCCGCCTTCGCAATAACTGACGCTGCCGCCACCGCTGGCGAGCATCCGGCCAACAACTTCCTCTGGTAGCCCGGCCGGGCCTCCATATAGACGTATAGCTACGTGTTATGTATTACTCTATGGTGTAGGCGTGTAATGCTTCCGGTTGCCGACGCTACCAATCACCCAGCACGCTGATGATTGAAGCATGGAAAGGCCGGCTCGCCGTACGCGATCCATCAAATCCCGGGTAGCCTTCCAGCAGGTGGCAGAACTCGGCACTTTTAAGGGCGAGCAATGAGCATCGAAATGATCGACAGTGTGTTACGAAAAATGGATAGCGACCTTGAGCTGCATCACCGCACCTGGGAGATCGATGGGGATCTGTACCGCTGCCGCCACTGCAACTCAGGGCAACTTGCGAGCAAGGGCGGTGAAAAGTTTGTCCACGCGTCTGACTGCGAGGTACCAGGTACGGCAAGTAAGCACCCATGGCTTGATCTTGTTCGACTGACCTCAGTTCTGGCCACGCCGCCAGCGCAGGTACAGACCCGTTATTGCGACACGTGCGAGAGAGACGTACCTGATCCTTGCAGCAGTTGGGATTGCTCTACTCCTGAGAAGGAAAAGTGGGAGCACCCTGTGAATCAGCATTCAAGCAGTGCCGAATGGTCCGAAGCCTTGCTTCAGCTGGAAGTTGTACGTGAGGCGCATACCAGCGACAGCGCCGAGCGCCTGAAGAACATGGACGCGGGCAAGCCCCTGCGCGAAGCTATCGGCAAGCTCAAAGCTTTGCGAGCGAGTCAGCACCAGGGCGAGCCGGTGGAGCTCGCGTTAACCAGCATGCTGCGCCTGAATTGGTCTGCTGGTGATGTGGTTCGAGCTATTGCCGAGCAAGGAACGCTGTACCGCAAGCCGCCAGTGAGCCATGGCGACACAGCTGCTCTGAGACAGGTTTATGACCTGATCGGACTTTCCTACAGTCAGCCGGTGTCTGTGCTGCTGGTGAACTTCAAGAACATCATCCGGTTTGCCGACCTCCTGCACGTCATCGAGAGGGAGTTCCTCATGGTCCCCGGCGAGCCGAGCGACGAACCTGAGGACGAAGGCTGCGAGCCCGAAGACGTTTGCCTTGTGAACTGCTGGGGATCCTCAAAAGATCAGTACATCAAGCAGTTCCGTGCCGCGCTGGCGTCTCTGACCGACAAGCGCAATGCGGACTTGGCCAAGTACATTGACGTTGTCGAGGGTTGCTACCGGCTGGCCAGCGCCCATTCGGGCAGCATTGACGGTGTTGACGAGCAGGGGGGCGACGAACACGAGGACCCCATCTGCGCCATTTTTCACCGGCTGTATTACGCAAGGTTCCTGGTACGCAAGTCGGCAACCGAGGCAGCCACGTCATGAACAAGAAGCTGTTTGATCTGCTGGCCCGCGTGTGTGCTCAACTCGGTGTGCGAGCCGAATACGACCCCACGTTCGCTGGCACTGAAAAACCGCTGAACGCCGAGGCGTCGTTGGTCAATGAATTGCATCAGATGCTCGCCGAGGCGAGCGATCCGAAGCACTTCGACGAGGCGGGGAAGTGCATTCTAGAATTCGTTCCGGCACTGATCGCCGAGAACGAAGACTTGAAGGCCAAGACCGCCACATGGTGTGGTTATGGCGATGAAATCCGTATGCATACCTTCTACGGCGATGCGGCGTCGATCAAGGCGCTGGGGGAAATGATTTTCGAGCTTGAGGGACTGCGCCAGGACGCCAAGCGACCTTGGTGGTTGCGAATGCTCACCTTCAGCAGCGTCAAGACTTTAGGCCCGCTGGCGGCGCTGACCAACGCCAGTGGGCAGGCTCATTGCCCGCACTGCGCTGTATGCCATACAGCCGAGGAGACCTGCGTTCAAGCCCTGCGTCGAGTACTCGCGCTGTATGAGCGCATCGCGCATGGATCAGGAGGTGCTGAACCATGCGCCTGAAAAAAGCTGAACGCGCACAACTGCGTTGCAAGTACGACGGTCACTGCGCCTATTGTGGTGTGGAGCTCGTTGGCAACAAGTGGCATGAGGATCACCTTGATCCGATCATTCGCCAAGTAGACAAACCCACCGAGCGCCCGGAGAACCATCGCTTCGACAACATGATGCCGGCATGCGCCCCGTGCAACCGAAGTAAGGGACGCCAGGAGCTGGAGGGGTGGCGCAAATGGCTGGCAGGGCACGTGAATAGCCTCAACGAATATCACGGCATTTATCGCATGGCCAAAGCATACGGATTGGTCGTGGAAACGGCGGCGCCAGTCGTTTTTTATTTTGAAAAATGCGAGGCGGCGCGAGCATGAAAGCGCTGAGTATTCGACAGCCTTGGGCTTGGCTGATTGTGCATGCTGGGAAAAACATCGAAAACCGCAGCTGGCGTTCTCACTACCATGGTCGCTTCCTGGTGCATGCAGCAAAAGGAATGACCCGCCAAGAGTATGACGAGGCTAAGGCGTGGGCCCATGCCTGTGGCGCGATAGAGATCCCGGCATTTAGGGACCTGAAGCGACGTCCTCGATCACAGCGAGTCGCCATGGTTCATGGGGCCAAAGGCCTTTGTGCTGCGCGACCCTAAGCCACTGACGTTCATTCCGCTGAAAGGCCGGCTCGGGCTCTTCGAGGTGGCAATCGCCCATGACTGACGAACATGATTCGCCGGCCGAGCCCCCGCTCTGCTCGATCTGCAATGACCCCATGATCGAGGGCCAGGCTAGGCGTCTCAACTCAGCAGCACCCCAAGCCCTGATCGCCACTTAGCGAGCAGGGCTTTTTTCTTTATGGCGGAAAATACGCGTGAGGTCAGGGCGCCAAACGTTACCCGCCAGGGCCATCGACCAATTGGAGCCAGCTTGGCTTGCTCATCGAAAAGCGCCACATTGTGCTGAGCAATCACGAATCACGAATCACGAATCACGAATCA
>Ga0182008_10000099_pt1 | contig 66933 bp, 55 predicted proteins | sample Sormic07211129_1_FD_120482 | JGI IMG/M metagenome (GOLD analysis project Ga0182008, IMG submission 120482) | Rhizosphere microbial communities from Sorghum bicolor, Mead, Nebraska, USA - 072115-129_1 metaG | ecosystem: Host-associated > Plants > Roots > Rhizosphere | place: USA: Nebraska...
GATTCGGTAAAAAAGGAAAACCTTTTTTCCACGTAGTGGTAGCGGATTCCCGTTCACCAAGAGATGGTAAATTTATTGAGCGTTTAGGTTCTTATAACCCAAACACCAATCCTGCAACCATTGAAATTAACTTTGAAAAATCATTGGACTGGGTAAACAAAGGTGCTGAGCCTACGGATACTTGTCGCGCTATCCTTTCTTACAAAGGTGTTTTATACAAAAAACACTTAGAAGGTGGTGTTAAAAAAGGTGCATTAACAGCAGAGCAGGCAGAAGCTAAATTTGCAGAGTGGTTAAGCGCTAAAGATGGTAAAATTGAAGGTAAAAAAGATAACTTGACTAAATCTAAAGATGAAGTTAAGAAAGCTGCTTTAGCTGCAGAAGCTAAGAAAAATGCTGATCGTGCTGCTGCAATTGCTGCAAAAAATGCACCAGTAGAAGAAGTAGCAGAAGAGCCGGTTGCTGAAGAAGCAGCTGAAGAAACTCCTGCTGCAGAAACTGCAACTGAAGAGAACAACGAAGAAGCATAGTATTTTTGTTATTCTAAAGGATAGCGAAGGGTTCATTCATCATTGGAAGCCCTTCGCTATTTTTATTTAATACAACTTAGTCAGGCCTACGGGCTTTATAACAGGAACAATGAAAGCAGAAGAAGCATTTTATATAGGATATATTACGAAAACAAAAGGATTAAAAGGAGAGGTTCAGTTGTATTTTGAATATGATGAACCTGAATTGCTGGATCTTGATGTTGTATTTGCCGAGATCAACGGTAAAATGGTTCCTTTTTTTATTTCGTCCTATAAATTGCAACCCAACAATACAGGTAATTTCTTTTTTGACGATGTCGATCATATTGACAAGGCACAGCCATTATTAAGAAAAAAAATCTATATTCCTTTGTCTAAAGTTCCCGAAAGAGAAGATGAAGATTTTCACTATAATGATCTGAAGGGCTATATAGTTTCAGATGAAACACAAGGTGAACTTGGCGAGATCATCGAAGTTAATGAATATCCTCAGCAGTTTGTAGCGACCATCTCTTATCAAAATAAAGAAGTTTTGTTTCCTTTAAATGAGGATATGATCCTGGAAATTGATGAAGAGCGTCAAACACTGCTGATTGATCTTCCGGAAGGTCTGTTAGACATTTACCTTAACAATTAATCCCATGCGTTTCGATATCATTTCTGTTCTTCCTGGCTTATTGGAAAGCCCTTTTGCCCATTCTATTCTTCAAAGGGCGCAGAAGAAGGGTATTGCTGAAATTGTGGTACATAACCTGCGGGATTATGCAAGCAATAAGCAAAAAAGTGTTGATGACTATCCGTATGGAGGCGGATCTGGTATGGTGATGGGTATCGAGCCCTTTGCTAAATGCATTGAAGCCCTCAAAAGAGAACGGGAATATGACGAGGTGATCTTTATGAGCCCTGATGGAGAAACACTTAACCAGAATATCGCAAATGAGCTTTCCATAAGAAAAAATGTGATCATTCTTTGCGGTCACTACAAAGGGATAGACCAGCGTATCCGGGATATTTTTGTGACCCGGGAAATCTCTATAGGAGATTATGTACTGTCAGGTGGGGAGTTGCCTGCTGCGGTACTGGTTGATGCTGTTGTACGTCTTATTCCTGGCGTTCTAAACGATGAAACCTCTGCTTTATCTGATAGTTTTCAGGGAGATCTTCTGGATGCCCCGGTATATACCAGGCCAGCAGACTGGAACGGACATAAAGTACCAGACATCCTGTTGAGTGGTCATGAAGCTAAAATTAATGAGTGGCGTTATGAACAGGCTCTTGCCCGTACAAAAAAACGACGTCCGGATTTGCTGGGAGACTAAAACTACCTGCTGAGCAAAGTAATTATCTTTTCTTTGTCTTTTATCTGATCTTTAAGGGCTGCGATCATTTCTTTGCAGACCTTAAGCTCTCTTTTCATACTTCCATATTCCGGCTCTTCTTCGGCTATGGTGCCTGATTCTTTTAAAGAATGAGCATCATGCTCCTGCTCGAAGAAACAAGAAGGAGATACCTCAAGTATTCTGGACATTAAAATAATGTCATTATATTTAATAGAACCCCTAACCAAGCTCAATTTTAATCCATCGAACGTTTTCTCCATTTCTGCTGCCAGCCAGCTTAATGAGCGGTTCTTTGCCTTTAAAATTTCGTCTACGATTAATTTGATCTCCATAAAAAATTAGTTGTTCTCTGTTCTGTAACGAAAATATTTAGTATATTTACGATAAAATTTTATGACTTAAAACACAAAATTCTGTTAAAAATAAACAAATTACTTAACTAAACCATTAAAAAGTATGAGCGAGATTATCTGGAAGTATAAAGTCAATAGTCACCTTGAGAAATTGACGGTCAAAGAATATAAAGCCGCGCTTCGGATTATTCCTGAGGTTTTAGATGTAGCGGTAAATACGTTTCACAATTACCGGAAAATCAAATTACACGATACACAGGACATCCCCTATGAGAAAGTGAAAATGCTGGAAATTTTGTTCGGGGTCAAGTCCGGCGAGTTGGAAAATTTCTCCATTACCGGAGAACCACTTAAAGCATTAATCAAAAAGGGGAAATACTGATGAATTATGGAAGAGCTTAAGAAATACAGGATCACGGAGTACCTGGAGAATCTGCCGGCCAAAGATTATAGCCAGGCACTAAAGATTTTGCAGTCGGTGCTAAATGTATCCCTGAATACAATTTATTGCTGGCGTGAGATTAAAATAGAGGATAAGACGGACATTCCTCATGAAAAGGTGAGGTTACTGGAGGCTTTATTTGAGATGGAACCGGGAGGGCTTTCCAATACCCCCTGCAAAGTCAGTACTTTAAAAGAACTGTTGAGGACAGCAAGGAATGAAACTTCCTGAAGGCCCGAAACCTGTAGGCTTATTTGTGGAAATGTCAAAGAATGTGGAAAAAAATAAAAATCCCTTTTATTTCTAAAATAATTTTCCTAATATTGCAGTCCGATTTTTAAACAACAGAAAGTCGGCTTAATAGCTTAAAATCATGGATTTAGTAAAATTTGTTGAAGAGCAGGTAATCGTAAAAAATGAATTTCCTGCATTCAAATCAGGAGATACAGTGAGTGTTCACTATAAAATTCGCGAAGGTAATAAGGAACGTATCCAAATTTATCAAGGCGTAGTGTTACAACGTAATAGCGTAGGTGCTAATGAAACGTTTACAGTTCGTAAAATGTCAAATGGTGTAGGAGTGGAACGTATCTTCCCTGTTAACTCGCCAAATATTGATAAGGTTGAAGTGAACAGCCATGGTAAAGTGCGCAGAGCTAAATTGTTCTACCTGCGTGAACTTACTGGTAAAGCTGCCCGTATTAAATCCAAAAGAGTTTAATTTACTCTTCAAAAATATAATAGCCTTCCCGATATTATCGGGGAGGTTTTTTTGTTTGCTTAAAAATACTTAAGAAGAGAGATTTAATAGGGAAAGATCTACCTATAAAAAAGGCGCAAATCACTTTGCGCCTTTTTTATAGATATGATTTGAAGGGCAGCGCTATAAAGCGCTTGCCATGACTAAGACAACTCGCCCAATACTGTAATTCCGCCTTTAACCACCTGGTTCAGCTCCAGATTAACTTTGGTACCCAGGGGCAGGAAAATATCCACTCTAGATCCGAATTTAATAAATCCGAATTCTTTGCTTTGTTCTACCTGATCACCTTCTTTAACATACCATACGATCCTTCTGGCCAACGCACCGGCAATCTGTCTGAACAATACAGGAGTCCCGTTTGCATGTTCTACAACTACTGTAGTCCGCTCGTTTTCTGTAGAGGATTTAGGGTTCCATGCGGCTAAGTACTTGCCAGGATGGTATTTGAAAAATTTAACGACACCAGAGATCGGGTTCCTGTTGATGTGAACGTTTACCGGGGACATAAAAATAGATACCTGAAGCCTTCTGTCTTTAAAGTATTCTCCTTCTTCTGTTTCCTCTATGACCACTACCTTACCGTCTGCAGGACAAATAATGGACTGATCGTTCCTGGTAAATGCACGACTGGGGTTTCTAAAAAACTGCAGCACAATTGCAAACAGCGCAAAAGAAAAGATATAAATGAACCACCGCAGCCAGGTCAGGTCTGCATACCTGTAGTCTATAAAAGCATTTAAAACAAAAATAAACAGTAAGGTAACTGCGATTGTTGTATAACCTTCTTTATGTATCGTCATTGGTTAAAATTTTTTTTGCAAAATTGGTAAAATTATCTGACCTCTATGCATATCACGGGGAGAAAAGATAAAATGCCGGATGATTAGTTAGTCCGTTGCGCGGTAAATATGCGTTAGATTTCTTCCTAAGCCATTATAATCCAGCCCATAGCCCACTACAAATTCATTCGGGATCTCAAAGCCAACATATTCCAGTTCTTTTACCGGTTCGAGTAATGCGGCAGGTTTAAACAATAATGAGCATACCTTTACCGAGGCCGGACGCTGCTGATAGACCTTTTCCAGGATGAATTTTAAGGTATGTCCGGTATCCACAATATCTTCTACAATAATTACATCGCGGTTCTGCAGTGTATCCGGCAAACCAAAAGCCTCTTTTACTTCGCCACTGGTCGAGGTGCCTTTATATGAGGAAACCCGTATAAATCCCACCTCACAAGGAATGGTCAGCTCCTTAATCAGGTCGGCCATAAAAAGAAAACTGCCGTTCAGAACCCCTATTATTATTGGGCAGCGATTTTCATAATCTACATTGAGCTGGATACCCATCAACCTGGTACGTTTACTGATCTGGTCATTTTCCAGCAGGATCTCAAACTCTTTATCTTCTACTTGAACAGTATGCTTCATTGGGTGTATTGCAAGGCTATCCGCCGTTCTTTTTTAGTTTTTCAAGTTCCTTTTCCAGTCTTCGCTGCTCCCGTCTTTCCTGTCGGAGCTGTTTCTTCGTTTTCTGAAGAGTATCTGTTTTGGAAGATGATCTGGATGTCGTGTCTTTATCTTTTTTTGACCCAAATATACGGTCAAATAAACTTTTTGATTCGTCATGAGTCTCAATGGCCGGCATTGGGTCATCATTGTCATAGGCGGTTGTATCTACTTTTGTAGAATCCGGCAACAGGTATTGTCTTAAGCCCTCCCGCAGCCTTACATTATAGAACCCATAACCACTGGTGTCTGAAGGAGTAAGTCCTCGTCGGGCCATGATATTGCCCATATATTTAAAGTATGGATACAAGTAATCTTTGAGGCCTCCGTCTCCGCGGAATTTAAACAAGGCAATTTTTGGTCTGGGAACAATATTGGCCAGAAAAATTCCCTCTCCTATACTTAAAGAAGCAGGTGTTTTGCCAAAATAATACCTGGACGCTTCGCCTATGCCATAAATGTTTTTGCCCATTTCTATGATGTTGAAATAGACTTCCAGCATCCTTTGTTTACTCACCAGATGGTTGTTTTCAATAAGCCATACAATCAGGATCTCCTCAGCTTTCCTGGCGAGTGTTTTGTTCCTGCTTAGAAATACATTTTTAACCAGTTGCATGGAAATAGTACTACCGCCCCGAACAAATTTCTTTTCTTTAAAGTTCACCGCAAAAGATTTACGTATGGATTCCATGACAAAGCCCTTGTGGGTAAAAAAGGAAGGGTCCTCTGCCGTCAGCAAGGCATTTTTAAAATTGCTGGATACTTCAGATAGTGGGGTGTAATTTGAATTGGAAGGACCAATAGTGATGTCACGCATCGGTTTTCCATACTCATAAGGCGTATAGACGAACGTACTGTTGATCTTCTGAAGGTTCGTTTTTCCCCAGCCGGTGATGCGGAAATTTACAGGCGTCAGCGTAGAATTGAACTTAACGCTGTCTGGTATAGAAGTATCGAGATAGAAATTAAGATCATATTTTACCTTTCCACTCACTTTTAAGCCTTCCAGCGATTCAAATAAGCCTTCTGGAAAGCCATTAAGAATGCCCTGAGCCTCTTGTTCGTCTGCATGTACTTTTACTTCGTAGATTTTATGCGGAGACAGGGTATATTTTAAGAAAGGGTGGAAAGTCGCATTTTTCAAATGAACTGTTGAGGTGCTGTCCAGGGCTGCATAATTCTTTCCGAACAGAACTTCTGCATCAATCCTCGCGTCAGGAACAACGATGTCGTTAGCGGCGATCTTAGGATGGTTGATCAGCAGGTTTTTCACAGACCAGGAACCTTTAATCCTGAAAGCATCTCCACTGTAATCCGCGTCTTTGAGCTCTGTACGGATCGTGTCAAAGCTCAGTTTCGCATTTAATTTTTTGTTCAGGTATGGAAGCTCAACCTTTTTGCCTTCGGCAAAGAAAGATACATCCATTTGTTTCTTCCCGGGCTTAACCACGCCGTTCACGTGCCAGATGGCCTCTTTATTGTTCACCACAATGGTTGATTTGAGATCTCCGTTATCAATCGTTGCCGTGGTGGTCAAAAACTGGAGCTTGCTGGTGTCGTTATCATTGAACTGCAACAGGAGGTCGCGGATTTTCATGTCGTCAGGAATCTTATACAATACCTGGTTCAGCAGATTGTGCGCCAGGTCGCCCAGGTCCAGCTTAGACTTGTTTTCTGTACTGTCTTTCTTTTTCCTTTTGAGGATAAAGTCCAGATTGGTCAGGGAATCCCTGCGGACAACCGTAATTTTTCCGGAATTCAGGTTCACTTCAGAAAGTTTTACATTACCAAACAACAGCGGAAAGAGCTTCACACCAATGGTCATGTCGGAAACAGTAGAGAGGGTATCTCTATCCTTCGGAACCACCGAAATATTGGTCATATGTACGGTGCTTAAGCCGCTGAAACCCGCAGAACCTATTTTAATCTCCAGACCATAATCTTTGTCGGCCTTGCTGATGGCCTTGGCCATCATTTTTTTCAGCAGTTCAGCCCTTTTGCTGTAAGCAATGGAGCCGGAGATGACGAGGATGACCAAAATCCCTCCCAACACCCATGCGCCAATTTTTATATATTTCTTGGGAACCTTGATTTGCGGTAAATGCATGCTGTAATATAGATGTTTATTGCTTAAACGTTAAACACAAATGTTTATTTCGTGTTAAAATTACGCTTAAAAACCCTAAAATCAATTAATTGTACGGGGGTTTTGTTAATTTTGAATAATGATAATTACAAACGAACAAGTTTTGAAGGCACTTAGCCATGTGGAAGATCCTGATCTTAAAAAAGATCTGGTTACGCTCAACATGATTAAAGACCTGAAAATAGACGATAAAAATATAAGCTTTACCTTAGAATTGACTACACCTGCCTGCCCTTTAAAAGACATGCTGAAGAATGCTTGTGTCAATGCAGTAAAGCATTTTGTTGCACAGGACGCTGAGGTGCATATCAATATTACTTCCAGGGTAACCAAACCTGCAGACAGTACACAGTTGAGTGCTATCCGAAACATCATCCTGGTATCTTCGGGAAAAGGAGGGGTTGGTAAATCAACAGTAGCCAGTAACCTGGCCGTTTCCCTGGCTGCAAACGGTGCGAAAACCGGTCTGATCGATGCTGATATTTACGGACCTTCGGTTCCGACCATGTTTGGGCTTACTGGCGCCAAACCAGGAGCAAGGGAAACAGAAGATGGTAAAACACTGATTATGCCGATAGAAAAATATGGCATCAAACTATTGTCGCTTGGTTTCTTCGCAGATCCGGATCAGCCCGTGCCATGGAGAGGCCCTATGGCTTCCAATGCGGTAAAGCAATTGTTCAACGATGCAGACTGGGGTGAGCTGGATTACCTGATCGTAGATCTTCCTCCGGGTACAGGAGATATTCACATCACCATTACACAGAGTTTTCCGATTGCCGGAGCGGTTATCGTAACCACACCGCAACAGGTCGCCCTGGCAGACACCAGAAAAGGACTGGCGATGTTCAAAATGCCGGGAATCAATATCCCGGTATTGGGTGTGATTGAAAACATGGCTTATTTTACACCGGATGAACTGCCTGAGAATAAATATTATATCTTTGGAAAAGATGGCGGAAAAGCCCTTGCTGAATCCTTTCAAGTACCTTTCCTTGGTGAGATTCCAATTGTTCAAAGCATTACCGAAGGTGGTGACAGCGGTGCTCCGGTAGCCCTGAACAAGGAAAGCATCCTTTCAGCAACGTTTTCTGAAATTGCCGGAAAAGTAGCACAGCAGGTGGCGATTAATAATGCACAGCCGGTTTTTGCTAAATAATTAGTATTTTTATATTTAAGATTAGAAAAAGATAAACACAGATGAATTTAACAGAGCAAGTAGAACAGGCATTAGAAACCATCCGCCCTTATTTAATTGCAGATGGAGGGGATGTTGCTATAGATGAAATTACATCAGATAAAGTGGTGAAATTAAAGTTGTTAGGGAATTGCGGTTCATGCAAAATGAGCTTTATGACGATGAAGGCCGGAATTGAGCAGGCCATTATGAAAGCTGTTCCGGAAATCACCTCGGTGGTTGCCATCAACCTGGCAGAACCCGTATAAATCTTTTAACACAATTTAACCATCGCTTGGCGTAATTACCGCTACTTTTGTAATATGAAGTACGTATTCACTTTTTTGCTGACCTTTTTTGTGATCAGCGCTTTTGCTCAACAGCAGGAGCCTGTGCGCAAAAGACTGATTCAATTTTCCGGAATCATTACTGACGTGGACAGCAACAGAGTTGTGCCCTATGTAACGGTGACCAATATGAATACCCGGGAGCAACGTTCCGCAAATTATAAAGGTTACTTTTCTTTTGTGGCACATCCGGGCGATACCATTGACTATACAGCCGTAGGCTTCACCAAGGCTCAGGTCATTATTCCTGCAGACCTTAAAGAAGAGAAATACACTGCCTTGGTTAAAATGAAGGCAGAGATCATTTACCTCCCGACAGTGCGGGTATACCCTTGGGCAACTGTAGAGGAATTTACGAAAGATTTCCTCTCCATGAAGATTGCAGATGACGATGTAGAAATTGCCAGGAAGAACCTGTCTTCAAAAAGTATTGGAGGAATGATGGTGACCCTTCCCAGAGATGCGGGTGAAATTTCCGGTCTGAACTGGCGCTTAAACCACGACAGATCCCTCAATAAAAATATGGTGCAAACCAATCCGCTGCTGAATCCATTTGCCTGGGGTAAGCTGATGCAGCAAATCTTTAGCGGAGACAAAACAAGAAAAGAAGATGAAAACTAAAGGTTCTCATCTTCTTTTAGGTCTATAATCTATCTCTTTTTATTTTGTTTAGGGAAACGCATTTTGTAGTCGGTTCTCACATTTCCTTTAGAAATGGAATCCAGTTTGGACTTCAGCATGGTTTTTCTTAGAATGCTCAGTTTGTCGGTAAATAATTTACCCTCAATATGGTCATATTCATGCTGGATCACACGGGCGGGCATACCTGTTACCTCGTCCTCATGTTCTACCCAGTTTTCATCCAGGTATTTAATGCGGATGTTTGGTTTGCGCATTACATCCTCACGGATATCAGGAATGCTCAAACAGCCTTCGTTAAAAGCCCAGGGTTCGCCTGTCTCTTCCAGGATCTCTGCATTGATAAAAACCTTTTTGTAACCTTTTTTCTCATCTTCGTCTGCACCGGTATCTACAATAAACATACGAATAGGCAGGCCAATCTGAGGCGCTGCTAACCCAACTCCGCTGGCAGCATACATGGTATCAAACATATTGCTGATGAGTTGTTGTAAATCTGGGTAAGTCTCTTCAATATCTACACAGACTTTTCTTAAAACCGGATCGCCATAGGCTACAATTGGTAACTTCATACTACAAAAATACAAATATTACCCTAAAGGATAAAAAGTTAGGGCACTAAGATTCTTTTCGTCCAGGATTTCATTGGTAATATCAGCCATTTCTGTCCGGCTTACCGTCTGAATTTTACTGAAAACGGTCTGGAGATCATCAATTTTGTCATGATCAATCAGGCTTTTGGCCATAGAAATGATCAGCCCGATGCGGTTTTCCTCACCAAGGGCGATCTGACCGATAAATTTGTTCTTAGCCTTTTGCAGCTGAACCTCTGTAAGGGGCTGCTCTCTTAATTTTTTAAATTCCTTATAGATCAGCGAAAGCGCTTTATTTACTTTTTCCTGATCTGTTCCAAAATACAAAGTAAAAATACCCGTGTCGCTCAGCGGACTGTAACTCGTTTCGATGGTATAAGCAATTCCATATTTTTCACGAATCTGCAGGTTTAAAATGGAGCTCATTCCAGTTCCGCCAACGAGATTGTTCAACAGAAGCAAACCTGTTTTCTTCGGGTGATAGATAGAATAAGCAGGCATACCCAGAACCGAGTGTGCCTGGGTAATGGGTTTTTGATGGCTTTTTATAACAGGATTGGCCAAAAGGGGAGCTACCCTCGTGTTGGAGTGGAGGTTTTGAGGGATATCTTCAAAATACCGGCTCCCAATTTTTACCATTTTTTGGAAGGTATAATTCCCGATCACCGCTACCACAATCTTATCCGTGTGGTAGTTCTCCGCTATGAATTCCCTTATATCCTTTTTAGACAAACGGCTTACACTCTCTGCAGTACCAAGGATATTGCGGCCAAGTGGATGTCCGGCAAAGACCATGTCTTCGAAGTCATCATATATGGCTTCTTCCGGCTGGTCCAGATAAGAAGATATCTCATCCAGGATCACACTTTTCTCTTTATCCAGTTCTTCCTCCGGAAAGGTAGAATGAAAAACAATATCGTTAAACAGCTCTATGGTCCTGTCCAGGTAAGGATTTAAAAAAGAAGCGTGGATGCAGGTATATTCTTTTGTTGTATAAGCATTCAGATCTGCTCCTACGCTTTCCAGGCGATTTAAGATCTGGTTGGTATTTCTCTTTTCTGTACGCTTAAAGATCAGGTGCTCTATAAAGTGTGCTAAGCCTGATTGTTCTTCCTTCTCGTCTCTTGAACCACTGTTAACAATGATACAGGCATGAGAAATGGCAGATGCTGAAGGGACATGAAGCAGGCGGATGCCATTAGGCAAAGTATGAACGTTGTATTCCATTGAGGCACAAAGGTACACAGAAAAATATCACAGAATTATAATTTTTCAGGATCCATAATTGATCTAAAACTTTCCACTGGCACCCCCGCCCCCAAAATCACCGCCTCCAAATTTAGCCGCTTCGGCAGGAGGGGTGCCGGTACCGGAAAAGGTTTCTGCAACAATCAGTGATTCCACACGCATATGGTCCATCAGGTGCTTCTCCGCAGTTTCCTCGTAGGTAAAACCATGTTTAGGGATTTTGAGGTAGCGGATAACGCCATAGGCGATGGCGATCAATCCGGCCCCGGTAAGGCATAGGATCGCTTCCAGAGACATTAAATGGAAGTAATTTCGAATGGTAAATGCGGCAGCGGCAACCAAAAGCAGCCCAGACCGTAAAAGTACGACATCTTTCTTCTTCAATCCCCAGGCGATATAGACCAGGGGAACAGCGATTGTCCAGAACCAGAAGAACAGGCCAAAGGATAAATTTTCAGAGCCACTCAGTGATTGATTCAATGTCTGCACCACGAAGTAATTTCCGGAAAGATACACGCACATTAAGGCAACAATTTGCAGCATGATCAAGGCCTGGCTGTAATACCATTTTTTTAGCCGTCTATATGCGCTTTCTGCCCATAGATACAGAAAGCCCGCAGTGACGATCATGGCAAAAGGAAGCAAAAGTTGTCCCGTTGGACCGGCTTTATACAGGAGAAAAAAAACAAAGGTCAGCAAAGAAATTCCTGCAGCAGCAGCCAAGAGCATATCAGCAAACCTCAACGTCAGAAACAGGCAGCAGACAAACATCAGGGCAGAGATCAGCAGAAATCCGTTGATGTCACCCCATTTGAAGCTCTCGAAGGCCAGCCAGCATAATCCGGTTAAAAAAGTTCCCGCACTGATCAATACCAAGGCGTCATCCACACCGGATTTATAATGCTTACTCTGGCCAGCCATGAGTTCCAGTCCTGTATAAGTGAGTGCCGCAATCAGGAAGATATACACAGAAAAGTCTATCGAATGTGCATCTATGAACATCAGGGAAATCATTCCGGAAGCCGCTGAAACAATTATACAGGTGAGGATGAAAAGGCCGACCCTGATCCAAATCCCTGGACTATAAAAGCCATGAGGGTATTTTTGTTTAATCTCCTGCTGTTCTGTGCTTGTAATCAGGCCTGCATCAAAGGCTTGTTCTGCTTCATGTTGAATTTGAAGATGCTGCAGCCAGGTTTTATTGTAGATGATCATGCCGTCTTAATTTTTTTGTTTAAACGAATCAGTAAAATAATAATGGAAACAGCCGAGGCAATGAAGTAAAAGAAACCCAGGAAAAAGGCGCCCTCTCCGTCTCCGGCATTAAATAAAGCCCTCATCACCAAACAACTGATCGCGATATAACCATAAAGCACTGTCAGCATCAGAAAATAAAAGGACTGGCGGGCAATCGCTTCCCTGTAAATATAGACCCCAAGAGCAAATACCCCTAGTAGAAAGAGATAAGCGATAGCAAATTCATAATGAATAAAATAGCCGGCAAGCAGTGCAATGAAGCCAATATGAATACCAAAATGCATATAGGTAAAACCAAAGTGCTCTTTAACCTTAAAGCGCCGGCCTGCGAAATCGGCAGCAAGCAGGAGTAAGGCGAGTAAGATATAGGTATAAATAATGGTCTGGTTATCGTAATTGCTGCTCATCAGCAATTGTTTTGGTGTAACTGAAACACCCATCCAAAGCGCCAGATTGGTAATGGCAAGGCTCAATAGGCCAAGATGATCAAACTCATAAGCCAAAAAGAACAAAACCACCATAGGGATAAAAGTAGCCAGGCCATAATTTGTTCCAAAAAGCTGATACTGAAACTGTATATAACCCACAAATGTGAGAAAGCTGAGCGAACCCAGTAAAAGTGCATAATCAAAAAAGGAGCCTGGAGATTTTACCCTTTCCCTGCTAAAGGGAAGCTTTTGTTTAAAGCAATAAAAAAAACAAGCCCCGCATATCGAAGCAATGATCAGCAGAATGACCTGATGGCCAATCGTATCTATATTCTGATAAATGAGGATACCCAATCCTGTACTCAGCAGCATCACGCCCAGGTACAACAAGGTTTTTAACTCCCAGTGCAGGGAAAACAAAGGCTGGGCATGCTGCTGCTCCATCTTTTCAAAAGATTCGGCACTGATCAGCTGCTCTTCCCTTAACTTTTTTAAGAGGTCAAAATTCATAGGTTTAGCATAGGTATACCCAATAATACGGAAAGATCCGGAAAACCAGATCATTTACTGTCAAATTGACAAGTTTAAAGATTGGAACAAGGCTTGATAAGCTGTATACGTTAAACAAAAATAATCCTAATATATGAGCATAGAAGAAAAAGGAAGTATTTCCATACACACCGAAAACATTTTCCCGATCATTAAAAAGTTCCTGTACTCAGATAATGAAATCTTTTTGCGCGAGCTGGTTTCAAATGCGGTTGATGCAGTACAAAAAATCAAACGCCTTGCAGCTCTTGGTCAGTACAATGGTGAGCTTGGGGAACCCCTTGTTGAAGTGGCGCTGGACGAAGAGAAAAAAACCATCACCATCTCAGATAATGGTTTAGGAATGACAGCTGAAGAGATAAAAAAGTACATCAATCAGGTGGCTTTCTCCGGAGCAAGTGAATTTGTAGAGAAATTTAAAGATGCCAAAGACGCCAACGAAATCATCGGTAAATTTGGTTTAGGCTTCTATTCTGCCTTTATGGTCGCAGATCTGGTAGAGATCCAGACCTTGTCCTACCAGGACGGCGCCGAGCCAGCAAAATGGACTTGCGACGGCAGCACCAGTTATGAAATTTCTGAAGGCAGCAGGACCACTCGTGGAACAGACATCATCCTGCACATCAACAGTGAATCAGAAGAGTTTTTAAGCAAACAAAAACTGGGAGAGATCCTGGATAAATATGGCAAATTCCTGCCAGTTCCAATTAAATTTGGGACCACTACAGAGCAAGAGCCGGATGGAGAAGATGAAGAAGGAAAACCAAAAACAAAATCTGTAGAGGCAGACAACATCATCAATACCACTAACCCGATCTGGACAAAAGCACCTGCAGATTTGTCAGACCAGGACTATCTTGATTTTTATAAGCAATTGTATCCTTTCTCTGAAGATCCTTTATTCTGGATCCACCTGAATGTAGATTATCCTTTTAACCTGACGGGGGTATTGTACTTCCCTAAAGTGAAGAATGATTTCGATATGCAGCGCAACAAAATCAAGTTGTTCTCCCGCCAGGTATTCATCACAGATGAGGTTAAAGACATTGTTCCAGAATTTCTAATGTTGCTGCACGGGGTAATCGATTCACCGGATATTCCTTTGAACGTATCCAGAAGCTTTTTACAGGCAGACAGTAATGTAAAAAAGATCAACAGCTATATCACCAAAAAAGTAGCAGATAAATTGCAGGAATTATTCAATAAAGACCGTAAGGGATACGAAGAAAAATGGAGCGATATCGGTCTTTTTGTAAAATACGGTATGGTGAGCGAAGAGAAGTTCTATGATAAAGCCAAAGATTTCGCTTTATTGACCAACACAAAGAACGAAAACTATACACTGGATGAATATCGTGAAAAAGTGAAAGACTTCCAGACCGATAAAAACGGACAAGTGGTGTATATCTATACCAATGACCCGGCTAAACAAGATAGTTTCATTCAATCGGCCAATAAAAAAGACTACGATGTGCTTTTAATGAATTCTCCGATCGATAACCACTTCATCAGCTCATTAGAGCACAAGCTGGAAAAAACGTCCTTAAAACGCGTAGATTCCAGTGTAGCAAGTAAGCTGATCGAAAAAGACGAGAGCACAGAATCTGTTTTAACAGAAGAACAATCTAAAACTGTTAAAGAGGTTTTTGAAAAAGCGATCACTAAGCCAGGTATGCATGTAGAGGTCGTTGGATTAAATCCAGAGGAATTACCGGTTACTGTAACCATGGATGAGTTTATGCGCAGAATGAAAGATATGGCTCAAATGGGTGGCGGCATGGGTTTCTATGGCAATATGCCGGACAACTACAAGGTCGCGATTAACGGTAACCATAAATTGATTTCCCGTATCCTGAAAAGCGAAAATGAAGAAGAGCAAAAAACACTGGCTAAACAAGCGGTGGATTTAGCTCTTTTGGCACAAGGGATGCTTACAGGTGCTGAACTGACTGAATTTGTAAGCAGAAGTGTAGAGCTGATCTAAGGCGTCTATACAGAATATTCAATAAAACCCGCGGTGCTTAGCACTGCGGGTTTTTTTATTTTATCTGGGATATCCATCTCTAAAATGGAATACATTGTATTAGCTTGAATTAATTTGATAAATTGCTGCTGTAAAAAAAGGCTTCTTGAAAATACGATCCAGTTTTGTATTCGCTTTATTACTTAATTTTGCGGCTGTTTACAGTCAGCAAAGGCCCCAGTATTCCCAATACATCCTGAACAATTACCTCTTAAATCCAGCCTTAAGTGGCATCGAAAACTATACCGACATAAAAATTGGCTATCGGAACCAATGGGCGGGGCTTGAAAATGCACCAAAGACCAGTTTTGTGACTGCCAACTGGGCGCTCGGAAAAGAATATCTATGGTCGAATGCCCTGTCTTTTGAAGAAGATGGAGATAATCCCATGAGCAGGAGTTATATGCAGAACTATACCGCTTCACCCGCACATCATGGGGTCGGATTTACTGCCGTAAGAGATAAAGCCGGTCAATTGTCAACGCTTACCTTTAACCTGACCTATGCTTATCACCTTCGCTTATCTGATCAGCTAAACATGTCTTTAGGCGTAGCGGCAGGGGTAACCAATATAGATCTTGACATCAATGCGTTACAGTTTGAAAATGGCAATGATCCCGCGTTGAATAATGCGATTGGCAGTCAGCTCAAACCAGATCTTTCATCCGGTATCTGGATCTATGGTGCCCGCTTCTTTTCAGGGATTTCTGTGCAGCAGATCCTGCCTCAAAAATTAAGCTTTACCAGGTCTCCTAGCGAGAATACAGGCAAGCGAGTACCACATTTCTTTGTTACAGGTGGATATAAAGTGAGTGTAGACGACGATATCAGCATTACCCCTTCGCTGATGCTGAAGCAAATCCAGACCTTGCCGACCTCTCTTGACTTTAATGTGAAAGCAGCCTTCAAAGATAAGTTCTGGTTGGGTGCCAGCCTTAGAAAAGACGATTCTTATACTGCAATGGCTGGATTCAACCTGGGGCATTTTGTCAACCTGACTTATGCTTATGACTTTACTACGTCCCAGTTAAACCAGGTTAGTAACGGCAGCCATGAAATTGTGCTGGGCTTCCTGCTCAACAATGTATATAAAGTCATCTGCCCGCAAAGAATGTGGTAGGCTTATTGATGTAACAATTCACAAAGCATCGCGTCTATACGATATAAGCTTATGAATAAAATCACTTTCCTCAAAAAACACTTCTGGAATGGCTTGTTCCTTGCCGTTTTGCTGGTGCTGTTGTTTGTCCCTTCGGCAAAAGCCTACCTGATGCAGGGCCTCATGCAGGTTGGCCTGTTCAAGCCCCACACAGAAACAACGGCCCAGGGAAAAGCTACAGACCTTAGCGGGATTAAATTCAAAGACGCAGAAGGCAATACCATTGATCTGGGCGATCTGAAGGGCAAAGTGATCTTTCTGAACTTCTGGGCAACCTGGTGCCCCCCTTGCCAGGCCGAAATGCCCTCTGTAAACCAGCTTTACGAACAATTTAAAAACAATAAAGACGTCGTTTTTCTCTTTGTAGATGCCGACGGCGATTTTGCAAAAGCTAAAAAATTTATGGACCGGAAGAAATACAATCTGCCAGTGTATTCCATTGGGAGTTCCGTCCCCGAGGAGATCTTTAAAGGCTCCCTGCCCACCACAATCGTGTTTGACAAGGAAGGACGAATCTCCTATAAGGGAGAAGGAGCCGCCAATTATGCAGACCAGAAATTCCTGGATTTCATGGGAAAGTTAACCCTGATGTAAAAAAGTGTTAAATGAGATTTGAAAAACAACATATTAGTTTGAAAAGAAGTATTTTTGTATATCGTTAAAACCTTAATAGATATGAAAAGGAATTTAATAATGATCGCCGGACTTTTTGCAGGAATAACCTACACTTCAGCCGGCTACGCTCAGCAAACAGATCTGGTTGCTGATCAGAATCCAAGATACGCAGAGAGTGTAAATAAATACAGCAGGATGGCAGATTCGCTGACCTATGCGCAGGGTACAACCGTTCAGGAAACCTATAAAGCATACGACTGGTATGAAGCCAGGGAAGAACGCCGCCGCTTAAGAAGAGAAAGAAATTATCAGCTTTCCCTGTATGGCGGATATACTAATTATGATAACTCCTGGTCTTATCCAGGTTACAACAATTACTGGAATTATGGAGGATATTCAAGATATCTTTATCCCTCATTTGGTTTCCGGACAAGGAATTTCTGGTTTGGCTTTTAGCAACTCTTAAAACACACATATGCAACTGAAAAGAATAATTACTATAGCTGCTTTTGCAGTTTCAGGCCTGATCATCACTTCATGCTCAAGGCAAGTTACCCGTGTAAGTACCGATGAAACCATCGACGTTAGCGGAAACTGGAACAATACCGATTCAAGACTGGTGGCTCAGGAACTGACACAGAACATACTGGGTGCAGCCTGGCTGAGCAATCACCTGGAGCAAAATGCAGGTAAAAAACCTGTAGTGATCGTAGGGATGGTTCAAAACAAAAGCCATGAGCATATCGAAGCGGAAACTTTTGTAAAAGACGTAGAACAAGCATTCCTGCAAACCCAAAGAGTACGTTTGGTACAAGGCGGAAAAAAACGGGAAGAACTGCGTGCAGAAAAAGCAGACCAGCAATCCAATGCTTCTGTGTCCAGTATGAAGAAATTCGGACTGGAAAACGGAGCAGATTATATACTGCAAGGCTCTATCAACTCCATCGTAGATTCACACAAACGTAAAAAAGTAGTTTACTACCAGGTGAACCTCGAGTTGACCAATATCCAAACCAATGAAGTGGTATGGATCGGAGAAAAGAAGATCGCTAAATATGTTAAAAACTAGGGTTATTGGCGGGCGCTTAGCATGACAACGATCCGGATGAATATTTTTAGAGCATCAACTCTTTTTGGATTGATGCTCTTTCTTTTTAGCTGTGCAAGCTATAATGACCGTACTGCGCTGTATTATAAACAGATTGCAGACGGAAATTATGCGCAGGCCAAAGCTGAGCTGGATAAAAACAGCTTATTGAAAAAACCAAGAAACAAGCTGCTTCTATTGATGGAGGAAGGTAAAATGGCTCACCTGACCGGAGATTACGAAGGCAGTAACCGCTATTTTAATGAAGCCGATCAGCTACTGGAGCAGGGACTTGGCGGAATCATGGACGGGACCGTTGGTGTTTTGGTCAATCCGATGTCCCAGACCTATAAAGGAGAAGACTTTGAAAAGTTCATGATCCATTATTACAAGGCACTGAACTATTTCTATCTGAACAATACAGACGAAGCAATTGTAGAAGCCAGGAGGATTACCTTACAATCCCAGGAGCAAGGCGATAAGTTCAACAACAAAGAGAACCGCTATTCCAAAGATGCCTTTTCTTTAATGCTGCAGGGCCTGATCTATGAAGGTGGAAGAGATGTAAACAATGCCTTTATAGCCTATAGAAATGCAGCAGATGTATATCTTACGGCGCCCGACACCACCTATTACGGAACAAAAATACCAGACGGCCTGAAAAAGGATGTGATCCGTACGGCTTACCTGAACGGTTTCCAGTCTGAGCAAAGCAAATACGAAAAACTATTTAATCTGACTTATAAGCCGGAAAAGGCAGTGGAGGGTGGAGAATTGATCCTGTTCTGGGAAAATGGACTGGCCCCAGTGAAACAACAAAAGGAATTTTTCTTTTCCCTGATCAAAGACGATCATGGGAATATGGTCTTTACCGATGGAAATATTGTCATCCCTTTCTGGGATTATGATCCGGCCAAAGTGAACAAGGCTTCTGTACAGAGTTTAAGGGTAACTTATCCGATGTATGTGGCCCGGCCTCCTTATTATAGCAGTGCAACCGCCAGCAATGGTAATTATGCTGTTTCTCTGGAAAAAGCCGAAGACATCAATGCACTTGCCTTTAAAACCCTTGACCAACGTTTTGCCAAAGAAATGGGCAAAACCCTGGCCCGCCTGGCGGTTAAAAAAACAGCAGAATACCTGCTGACCGAAAGCGGAAAAGGAAGCGGTAAAAACGGCAAGAATGATGGTCTGCTGACTGGCCTTGGCTATGGTATGCAGCTGTACAGCCTGCTTTCAGAGAAATCTGACACCAGGAACTGGCAATCTCTGCCCAACCAGATCAATTATGCCCGTATTCCTTTGCAAAAAGGAGAAAACACCATTACCCTTCAGCTAAAAGGAGCCAACGGTCAAGACCAGACCAAAACTATCAGGGTTGAAGGAACAGGCGGATTAAAATTCTACAATTACGCCTCTTTACGTTAAAATTTACAATTATGCAGGAACCATTTGACATTACTATAGGCCATATAGATTACGCTGTATTTCCCGAGGGGAACGACACTTATGCCATTTTTAAGGACGGAGCAGAATATGCCCATATCCAGAAAGACACTGATCTGCAGTGGATCAAACTGGATATGGAAACCGGTACACCACTGTTTGAAAGCGATGAAGAAATTAACCAGATAGGAAGAGAGATCCTGGCCTATGTTCCTGAACCGGAAGAAGAGGATCTGGAAGAAGAAGACTAACCGGCCCAGCTTTCCCGGTCCAGGCTCCGGTAGTGTATGGCTTCGGCCAGGTGTTCCAGCCGGATGTCTTCACTTTCAGCCAGATCAGCAATGGTCCTGGAAACTTTAAGGATCCTGTCGTAGGCCCTGGCCGAAAGCCCCAGTTTTTCCATGGCCTTTTTGATCAGCGATCTTCCGGCCTCATCAATCTCGCAACGCTTACGAACCATATTCGGGCTCATTTGAGCATTACAGTGCAGGCTTTGATGGTCCGCAAAACGACGGTCCTGAAATTCCCTGGCCCGGATCACCCGCGCTCGTATACTGCTGCTCTTTTCTGTTTCTTCCAATGAAGAAAGCTCATTAAAATCGACCGGGGTAACTTCTACGTGCAGGTCTATACGGTCTAACAATGGACCTGAAATTTTACTAAGGTATTTCTGTACCAGGCCAGGGCCGCAGATGCATTCTTTTTCAGGATGATTATAGAAGCCGCAGGGGCATGGGTTCATCGATGCGATGAGCATAAAACTTGCCGGATACTCCACGCTTAACCTCGATCTGGAGATGGTCACCTGCCGTTCTTCCAAAGGTTGCCGCATCACTTCCAGTACAGAACGTTTAAATTCCGGTAACTCATCCAGGAATAGCACCCCGTTATGCGCCAGAGAGATCTCTCCCGGCTGCGGATTCGCACCGCCACCCACCAGGGCGACATCCGAAATCGTATGGTGTGGGCTGCGGTAAGGTCTTTCTGTCATCAAAGAATCCGCAGCGGTTAGTTTTCCGGCTACCGAATGAATTTTAGTGGTTTCCAGGGCCTCCTGTAAGTTCAGTGGCGGAAGAATAGTGGGCAGGCGCTTGGCCAGCATCGTTTTTCCGGAACCCGGAGGGCCAATCAGGATCAGGTTATGTCCGCCCGCTGCAGCGATCTCAAGAGCACGTTTGATGTTCTCCTGTCCCTTTACATCAGAAAAGTCATGCTCATAACTGTTCACATTGTTGAAGAATTGTGCCCTGGTTTCTACAACAACCGGTTCAAAGACCTGTTTTTTATTGAAGAAAGCAATCACCTCCCCCAGGTTCTTCATTCCATACACCAGCAGATCATTCACAATGGCGGCTTCCCTTGAATTGTCCTTTGGAAGGATAAATCCGGAAAATCCGGCTGCCCTCGCCTGGATGGCTATAGGTAAAGCTCCTTTTATACGCTGTAATCCGCCGTCTAAGGAGAGTTCGCCCATAATGAAGTATTGATGCAGCTCCTGCACTTCTATCTGCCCGGAGGCTGCTAAAATACCTATTGCAATTGGGAGGTCATAAGAGGAACCTTCCTTGCGGATATCTGCAGGAGCCAGATTCACCACAATCTTTTGTCTTGGCATTTTAAAGCCTGCCGTCTGCACTGCGCTTTCAATCCTGCGCAAGCTTTCTTTAATGGCATTATCAGGTAAGCCAACAATATGATATTTATTTCCACCACCAATACTGACTTCAACGGTAATGGTAAGTGCATTCACGCCAAATACAGCGCTTCCAAAAGTTTTTACGAGCATATTCAACAGGTTAAATATGCCAATGTAGAGGAAAAGATTTTGAAAATCATTATGATTCAGAAATAAAAAAAGCCCGTTTAAAAACGAGCTTTTTTTACTGTCAAATCAGATTTTACATCTTTCCTTGTGGCATTTTTGGCATATTGCGCATCATTTTAGCGGCAGCAGCCGGGTTGGAGAACTGTTTCATCACCTTACGCATATCTTCAAACTGTTTGATCAGTTTGGTTACATCCTCTACTTTATTTCCGGAGCCTTTTGCAATCCTTAAACGTCTGCTTTGCTGAATGCTGTCCGGGTTCTCTCTTTCGTATTTGGTCATGGATTGAATGATCGATTCTACGCCTTTGAAAGCATCATCTTCAATCTCCACGTTTTTCATCATTTTACCTACGCCAGGAATCATGCCCATCAAATCCTTCATGTTACCCATTTTCTTGATCTGCTGAATCTGGTTGTAGAAATCGTTGAAATCAAATTTGTTCTTGCGGATCTTCTTTTGAAGTTCTGCAGCCTCTTTTTCATCAAACTGCTGCTGCGCGCGCTCCACAAGGGAAACCACGTCACCCATACCCAGGATCCTGGAAGCCATCCTATCCGGATAGAAAACATCCAGCGCTTCCATCTTTTCTCCTGTACCGATAAACTTGATCGGCTTGTTCACAACAGATTTAATCGATAAAGCAGCACCACCACGGGTATCACCATCCAGTTTGGTCAGCACCACACCGGTAAAATCCAATCTGTCGTTAAAAGCTTTTGCTGTATTAACCGCATCCTGTCCGGTCATGGCATCAACAACGAACAGGATTTCGTGCGGTTTTGTGTGTTCTTTAACAGCTGCAATCTCATTCATCATCTGCTCATCAATGGCCAAACGACCGGCAGTATCGATGATGATCACGTTGTTGTTTTGTTTTTTACCTTCTGCAATCCCCTCCATTGCAATTCCAACCGGATCTTTAGATTCCTTGTTTACATACACGGGAACACCTACCTGCTCCCCAAGGATCTGAAGCTGGTCTATCGCCGCAGGACGGTAAACGTCACCTGCAACCAGCAAAGGTTTTTTTCCTTTACTTTTCAGGAAATTGGCCAGTTTACCCGTAAAAGTGGTTTTACCCGCTCCGTTTAACCCGGCAATTAATATAATGGTTGGATTGTTTTTTAAATCAAGATCAGTTACCTGGCCACCCATCAGGGCAGTCAGTTCGTCGTTCATAACCTTGGTCAGTAACTGGCCCGGAGATACTGCGGTCAGTACATTTAAGCCTAATGCTTTTTCTTTAACCTCGTCTGTAAACGTCTTGGCTGTTTTATAATTTACGTCGGCATCCAGTAAAGCTTTACGGATCTCTTTCATGGTTTCAGCCACGTTGATCTCGGAAATGCTTCCCTGTCCTTTTAAAACTTTAAATGCACGGTCTAATTTGTCCTGTAAATTCTCAAACATTTTCTTTAATGCTTAGTGTTCAATTTTTTGTAGTTGGCAAAGGTATTAATTTTGGGCGAATTGGCCGGGTATTATCTCATCTTTTACCTCGGGAAAACAAACACCACACCTAAGGCCAGTGTCTGACTGCCCTGTACCCTTGAGTTGGTGTTTTTATCATACAGCGCAACACCGGTCAATGTTGTACTCATGAAACGGTTTACCTTGGCTGTCAAGGCAACATCCAAACGGTGGTTGGTAAATCCTACATGCTCGTAGGGAATCAGCACCATATATTTACTTTTCAGGTTGATGTTAGGAAAGATGTCTTTATCCAGGTTCATTACGATCTGAAAACCCAGGTCATTTCTGAAGGTCTTGCCTCTTTCGACACCATAATTGTCTGATTTAGAAATGCCATGCTCATCGAGTGCTTCAAATAGTTTTTCATTAGCAGGGACAAAAGTTTGTCTTGCCGTTCCGGTACCTAACCTTGCTGAATAATATTTCGTCGGTTTGTATTCAAAACCGACAGATTCTGTCAGATAACCCGGAGACATGAATTGCGAGGTGAGCGTTGCTCTTTCTTCATTGTTAGGCCGATCATACATAAATCCCTTGTCAAACTGCGATTCAAAAGTTACTGATCCAAAGAAATACCAGTTTTTAGACATCTGAATAGCCGCCTTATGGTCCCAATAGATCCTGTCCACGGTCTTTTTCTCCATCTGGTCCTTATTTTTCACCTTTCCATAGTTCAGGATCACCTCTGTCACATAACTATAGCTTTCCTTGCTATACTCCGCTTTGTAGTTGATGATCCCTGCCAAAGCCAGGGAGTTCACACCACCACCCTGCCAGTTGTCGGAGAAAGCCGCCTGGTTCAGGTTGATCCCAACCGAAGTCTTCGTTTTCCAGTAATTCACTTTGGAATTGACAATCTGCGGCTCTATCTTGACCGGCTTAAATAACAAAGTTCCAATTCTGGAAGGCAGCGGACTGCGCTTCAGCTTAATATTGAGATCTTTTGTATTGATTGGAATGGTATCAATTTCCTGTGCCTTTAAAGTTGCGCAAACAGAAAAGAGTAAGAATATGCTGATATAAAAACCTTTCATTACTACAAAGAAAACAAAAATGTTCTTTATCAAAGACCTAAATTTAAACTAATTGTCTATTTTAAAAGATTTAAGGCTTTATTTCCTCTATGGTCACTTTCGGAAGAGGCGGTAAGCGCAAAGCCCTTGGATTTCTTTTATAGGCGGCGTAATTGTTCCGGATGAACAGGTTAAAGGCATAGTCTGAGGCCGAAAGCACAAATTCATAGGTTGGACGGTACTGCTGCATAAAATCCGTCAGCTCATAATCGTGGATATTTAAAACCCTTTCCACGTACTCCGGCCGGAAACGAAAATCAATGACTTGCTCCCGGTAATCCTTTTCCAGGATTTTCTGAAGATGCCTGGCATTGGCTCCTTTACGGCTCAACAGATTATAAATCGCATCAATACCAAGTCCTGCACCCTCTGGCCCAATATTGAGCAAATCTTTAGAACTACCCCGGTCTAAAGCATATTTATATTCCTTAAGTGTTCTATCGTATTTCTGTTTCGGCGTAGGCAAACTTCCAATGATCTTGACCTCCTTAAGCCGGATAAAATGAGGCGTAAGCTGGAAATAGATAGAATTCTGGCCTTTATACACCACCGTATCAATCGCATACCCCGACAAGGCCGCAAAAAGCGTATCCCCTACAGCCACCTGTAGTGTAAATTCCCCTTTGGCATTGTTGTACATGCCCACATCATTTTTAGGATTATAAATATAGACCTTCGCCAGTCTTTGCTTGTTGCTTTTGTCCATTACAAAGCCCGGCACAGTTCTTTTCTGTGCATGCAATATGCCCGTGCAGGTGCACATCAAAAGGAGAAGGAGAAATCCGGTGAGTTTCATTTGCATACAAAAATACGCGATCAGAATGATGCCGTGCGAGATATTAACATTATTTAACGATCTGCAGCTGCTGGCCTATTTTAATTCCTGAGTCCAACAGGTTATTAATGGCTCTCAATTCTTCTACGGTAAGATTGTAGCGTTTAGAAATATTGTACAAAGTGTCGCCCTGCTTCACGGTATAATACTTTGACGAATTTGAAGAGGAAGTATACACCGGCGTATTGACCTGAGGTGTGTCGGCAGTGCTGTCCGGGGTGGTGATCACCTGTTTGGAGGGCGGTGCCGCCACAGGGGCAAATTTCTTCTGTTCTACAGCAATATTGGCATTGATCTCCGTAAAAACCCGGTCTTCACGGATAATTTTCTGTTTTTCAGACTCAGACTGGTCATACTGGTGCAGCTGATACTTTTCAATCAGGTTGATCAGCAGGTCAGGATATTTTGGATTCGTCGCATAGCCTGCTTGTTTCAAGCCATAAGCCCAGTTCTTATAGTCGTTTTTGTCCAGCTGGAACAAAGCACTATACCTTTTCCTTTTGAGAAATTCAGAATGGTCCTTGTAAGACTGACGGGCATCCTTATAGACGCGAAAACAATCGTTCTTCTTGTCATCGTCTTTATAATAACCCTTGCCCTTCCATTCAGAAGTTACCTTGATCCCAAAATGGTTATTGGCATATTTAGCCAGACTGCCATTCCCGCTACCAGATTCCAGAATACCCTGGGCCAGGGTAATACTGGCCGGAATACCATAGGTATTCATTTCTTCAACAGCCACACCTTTAAAAGCATCTATATAGCTTAGTGTCGTATAACTTAAAGCATCTGGATTGGCTTTCTTCGCCTGTTTCTCAATCTGGCGGTTGTTCCGGCTATATTTCCTGGAGGAGCAGGCCGTAAAAAATAAAAGCAGTATTGGAAGCAGCAGTCTGTAGTTCATTCAATTAATTGTCCGGGTTATGTACGGTTTGTTTCGTTACTTTTCCAGCTAAGGAAGGGATCGGGAATACAGCCTCTAAATATTGCTGCGGCCTTTGGTCGTACTTAAACAGCTCATATTTTTTGATCAGCCCAATCACTTGAGACGACCAGCTTCTGCTGCGCGCATAACCTCCCTTTTGTATACCTTTTGCCCATCCGACATAATCGGACTCATCAAATTTATCGAAAAGACGGCTAAAAGAAGCCTTGCTTTCCAAAAATTCTACAAAATGATTGTAAGAGTCCTGAACCGAGGGATAGTCTTTATAGGCAGAACGGATCTCCTTACTGGAATTCTGGCCCTTTACACCGAAATGGTTGTTGAGGTAGCGGGCGATTTTACTGGTCCCGGAGGCCGATTCGTGGATGGCCACCGCAAGGATCACACTGGCCGGGATATGGGAAGCTCTCATGAGTTCCTGTGCATGATCCACATTTTCATTAATATAATCAAGAGTCGTTTGGGCTTTGGAGGCCGTAAATGTAAACAGGAGAGCGGTCCAGATGTACATTAGCTTTTTAATCATATTTTTTTTCTTATGATGAATAATCCGTCGCGGACGGGTAAGATCAGTTTCTCCACCCTCGCGTCATTGGCAACCTTGTCATTAAATGTAGTAATATTTTTTGTGTCTTTATCTTGTTGATTACTAAGTACTTTTCCACTCCACAGCACATTGTCCACAATAATAAGCCCTCCCGGCCTGATTCTGTCGAACACCAGATCATAGTAAGTACCATTGTTTTTTTTGTCCGCATCGATGAAAACAAGGTCAAAAACCTCGTTTAAGTCCTGCAAGGTCTTCGTCGCATCACCCAGAATATATCTAATCTGTTCATCGTAAGGAGATTGTGCAAAACTTTTTCTCACCATGTCTTCCAGCTCCACATTAATGTCCAGCGTATACAGGATTCCGTCGGCACTCAAACCCTCCGCAAGGCACAAGGTTGCATAACCAGTAAAGGTCCCGATCTCGAGTATCCTTTTCGGTGCAGTGAGTTTACTCAGCATGCTGAGCACCCGGCCCTGATAATGGCCGGAAAGCATCCTTGGCATCAATACCTTTAAATTGGTTTCCCGGTCAATCTGCTGTAAAAGAGCGCTTTCTGGTTCGCAATAGTCTAACAGTAAATTTTGCAGGTCTTCATTAATCATACTCATGTTGTCTTTATAAACGGTGCTCTTGCATAAAATATTGCAGGATGATGGTGGCTGCAATCGTATCGACTCTCTCTTTGTTCTTTCTGTCCTGCTTTTTCAAGCCACTCTGCATAATGGTTTCCTGTGCCAGTTTAGAGGTAAACCGCTCATCTATCCAATACTGGGGGATACCCGGAAAATTTTTCTTAAGGGTGGTTGAAAAACCTTTTACATGCTGTGCAGAATCCGAAGGAGAACCATCCAGTTGCTTGGGATCGCCCAATACAAAAGCCTCCACCTGTTCGGTCAGCAGGTATTTTTTTAAATAGTCGATCACGTCTTTGGGGTGTATGGTATCCAGTCCGGTTGCGATGATCTGCAGAGGATCAGTAACCGCAATGCCGATGCGTTTGGTGCCATAATCAAAGGCGATAATACGGGCCATAAATCAATATTTAAAACAGAATAAAAGATCAATTAATGGGCAAAGGTAAGGAATCTTCAGGCTAATCTGGTTATTGTTCATTTTCAGGAGCCCGCCTGGCGCCAGTATCTTGCCCCCGTATGGAGGGTAAAGATCACCGTCAGCAAGCCGGCGGTTACCCCTAACAGCAAAGCCAGAAAACCGGCACTAAAGCCATATTGACGAGGAATGCTGAACTCTGCAAGCAACAGAATCAGAAAGGCCACAGCGAGGGAAATCCCCCCGTTTATCCCCGCCATTTTAAACAGGAATTTTGTTTTCTGGAGATGATCAGGAATCAACAGGTCTGTTTTGCCCTTTTTATACAGATCAATTGTTTTTCTGGACAAGTCAAACGTAATGATAAAGGGCAGGAAGAGAACCATCGGCAATAAGAACCGCGCGAAACACTGTTCCCCCCTGAATAAATAAACCGCCCCCTGAGTCCTGAAGGCGAAGTAGGGAATACAGGTATTGAAGAAAACATTCGGCAGGAAATAAATGATCAGGTTCCTGCGTACAAATTTATTAATGAACATACAATTATAGTAAAACTCCTTCCAGCGCAGTTGCCTCTTTTAAAATCAATAAAGCCTGGTCTTTAATTGCTGCAGCCTCCTGCGGGCTCAGGAAAGCCGTATTGGAGCAAAAGCTAAAATCCATTTCTCCTTTAAAGGTGCTGACCACAAGTGTATTCGGGTTTCTCCAGGGAAAACCCACACTAGGACTGTAAATCGCTTCCAGTTCAAAGGAGCTATAGGATTCGGGAATGCCCAGCCTGCCCATGTTAGAGAAAGTAAAATCATGCGTACCATCCGTTGACCTCAGGTACCTGACCATTTTGGGTACCGATGCATGAAAATATTCGCTCATGAACAGCAGTTCATGGACCTTCATGGCCGATATTTTAGAGTCCAGATCTTCTTTCAGCTGCTGTGCTTTTGCCAGGAAACCAATTTTCGTACCTTTTTCTACAGACAGCTCGGCAATAGGCGCAAAGGCAAACATATGGTCCTCTTTAATCTCCTTCACAAAGCGACGTACATCTACCGGGCAAATGACCTTGCCATGCGCAGAATCCCCTTTAACCTTATGAAAAGCCTCCAGGAAAGCCACAGATAAAGCCGAATGTAAGGTCACACCAGTCGCCTTACAGCCATCCATCAGTGCTGCGGTGCTTTGCTTATCCAGTTTCCAATGCAAAAGATATCCATTACCTGCCGGATGTTGTTTACGGGAAGACTTAAAGAGAAAGAATACGGAGGCCAGGACAGAAAATATCCGGGCTTTGAAAATTTTTGAAGGACTGCTGGAATACGATTCCGAAAGCAAAGCTGGAATCGAGTCAAAAGGCGGATAGCTGCCAATTTCCCGGTCCGGCTGATCCAGTAACTGCAAGACTTCTGTCATCAGGGCCACAAAAGTAGTTCCATCGCAAACGCAGTGCGGACAAACCAGGATCAGATCGGAAACCGAAACACCTTTAATCCAGACCACCCTGGCCAGGGGAAGATCCTTGTCGTCGAAAAGTGCAGACCACTCCCTTTCAGATTCCTGTTTCCAGTCTTCATCACTGTTGCGGTCGACCACTCTTACCGGAATCTCCGAAAGATGGTTGCTGGAGGTGAAATGAGGAATTCCTTTAGCATCCTCCTGGATCCTGGCCCGTAATAAAGGGTGTTTCTGTTGTACTTTTGCCAGTGCAGCACGAAGGTTCTCCAAAGAAAAACTTCCCCTGATTTTAACGGCAAAGACACAATTGAGCGGCGTTGCCGCATCCACATACATAATTCTTTCCCCAATGATCAGTCTTCTTCTCATAATTTATTTAAGCCTGGCCTATGGCCAGTTTTAGTTCAGTTATTATACTATCCCGGATGGCCAGTGCTTGTTCATAAGGAATAAAGCCCTCACTGGCAACTAAAGTAAAATCCATCCGTTCCCGGTAAGTCGATGTGATCAGGGTGGTGGTATTACCCAAAGGACCAATCACAGAAGGACTATAGATCCTTTCCAGGCTGAAGGCCTGATATTCATGTGGAATATTGATCCTGCCCAGATTAGAAAACATACAGTCGTTACTGGATTTACCATATTTGAGAAATTTAGTAAAATGTTTCAGCGAAGAATGGGATTCTTCCATCATCATGATCGTCTCATAAGGATCCAGCTTCGCCGTCTTTTTGTCAATATCTGCCTGCATTTTACGGGCATTGTCAAAAAAGCCCGGTTCCCGTGCTGCAGAAACCACCATCATCAGCCCAAAAGCAAAGATGTTGTCCTTTTTGATTTCCGGAGCGAAGCGCCGGATGTCGACAGGGCAGGAAATTTTGTTATTGAAAGCCCCTTTTCTAATGGCTTTAAAAGCATTCAGTACAGCCATGCACAGTGCCGTATTTACCGTTACCCCATGCTGTTTACAGCTGCGGATCAACTGCTCACCTAAAGCTTTATCGAGGCTCCAGTTCAGCATATAATCCCTTTTTCGTTCTACTGCTTTTTTGGGTAATGGAACCAACCAGAGGACCAGACTCGCCACGCGGCCAATCAGTTTCGCTTTCAGAATCTTCTTCTTATTTCGAAGCACCTCTGCAGGAACAATGTCATTAAGACCTAAAATAGGCTTCTCTTTGCCGATTTGTGCCTCACCATTGTCGAGCAGCTGCAGGAGTTCGGCAAGAATGGACATGGCCGAACCACCATCACAAAGACAATGGTGGATCACCAGGATCAAATCCGAAAACTCGGATCCTTTGATCCAGACCAGCCTCATCAGCGGGCCTTTCCGGGTGTCAAACACTGTAGACCATTCCTGTACAGACTCTTGTATCCAGTCGTCCTCTCCGAGCCGGGTGCTGATCCTCACCGGAATGTCCCGTTGGGGTGGGCCCTCCTCCACAACAAACCAGGGCATTCCTTTCTCATCGTCTTCTACAAAGGCATTTAAAAAGGGGTATTTCTCCTGGAGTTTTTTTAGTGCATGTTGTAGTCCGGCCAAATGAACGTCCCCCCTGAGGCAAACCGGAATCACGGCATTAAAAGGTGCCGATCCATCACCATGCAACATGCGTTCTGCAAATAATAATCTTCTTTTCATAGGCCTCAATTGATGCTTGCCAGTACTTGTTCAGCAGCAGCGAACTCTTCCAGCAGTTCCACCGCTTTGTCATTCCCGCCTGCTGCAAGAAAAGTTTCCTTAATCTGCAAGGCTGCATCCCTGTACTGCGGATTTTCCAGCAGTTCGAGTACCGCATTTCTCAAGTCTTCAATACGGAGCCGCTTATAGCGGATCTTGATGCCACAACCTGCATTTTCAATCAGTTTTGCCGTATGAAAATGATCGTAGGCAATCGGTGTGATCAGCATGGGAAGCCCATTGATAAAGGTATCGTTCACCGTATTGAACCCGCCATGGCAAATCACCGCATCCATCATGGGCATCAGTTCAGACTGGGGTACAAAACTATGAACAATGAAATTGTCAGGCCATTTTTCAAAAATATCCGGGTTGGTGGCCGCAATAATGGTTAACGGGGCATTGGCAAAAGCATCAATCAGTTTCTGGAAAAACGCTGCGCGGATATCCACCAGCAAGGTCCCCAGAGAAACAAAAACCTTAGGCCCTTTTGCATTTTTCAAACGCTCCCAATCAAAGGCAGCCTGATTTGGACGGCCCTTAACCGGGCCAACAAATTTCATATGCGGCATCGGATCTTCAATGCCGGCAAATTTCTGAGAGGTGAAAACCAGGTTCATCTTATGCGAATGGATCACGATTTCATCCCCGTATACACCAAATTCCCTTTGCAGGCCTTTAATCAGGTTTTCCTGCCATTCAAATATTTTAGGGGCACTGGTTGCGGTATCACCCATCACATCCGGCGGGACAGGAGTCGTCGTTACACAAGGAATACCTTTAATATGCGCACACAAGGCACCCGCAAAAGTGATACAGTCGTTTACAATGACATCAGGCCTCCAGTTATCCACCGCTTTACTCAAAGCACCCATCATGATGCGGGCAATGGGCACATAAGTCTCTTCCAGGGCCAGCTTCATCACCTCAGGTCCGGAGCAGGAAGGCCCGTCATCCTGGCGTTTTAAGATTTGCTGAAGCTCCTGCTGATGGGCTTTTAAATCTTCTTCCGGGTAAATATATTCTCCTCCCTGCGGGATATGATGAGCCGCTAAGGGCGTTACCCCAATCCATTTTACTTCATGTCCGCGGGCAATCAAACTGGACCCTATACTTAATGTAGGGCTGATGTGTCCAAAAAAAGGAGGTACTGCAAATAAAAATCTTGACATAATTTCTTTGTTAAATAGGGTAGACGAGTTCGGCCTGCTGGACCAGCAGGTCTGCGGCACCATGGGTTCCCCCGGCTGCAGCAAAGGATGCGCTGATTTGCCGGGCGGCTGTTTTGTACTGGTCGTTGCTCAATATCTCCTCGGTAGCCTCTTTCAGGTGAGGGGCTTTAAAGCGGTTAAAATTTAAACGTAAACCTGCACCCACCCGAACAACACGGCCAGCCACATGGCTCTGGTCATAAGCAATCGGGATCACCACCATAGGAAGTCCCTGGGTCAGGGTTTCGCAAACTGTGTTGTGGCCACCATGGCAAATCACCGCATCCAGATGAGGCAGCAGTTCGAGCTGAGGAATGTTCCGCTGCACAATGAAATTTTCCGGCCAGGCCTCAAACAAGTCCGGGTCTGAAACCACGATGACCGTTAAAGGCTGATCAGAAAAGGCTTCCACCACTTTTTCAAAGAAAGCTTTCTTGTGCTCATGATCGAAAGTGGTACCTATGCTGACCAGTATTTTAGGCTGTGCTTTAATCTGCTCCAGCCTGCTCCAGTCAAATGCAGGCGTGTTATCCGTTCTTTTGTGGATCACAGGCCCGGTAAAACGATAATTGGAGGGGAGCTCCATTTCTCCAAAAAATGCCTTGGACGTTAAAACCAGTGTCAGCAGATCAGAACAAGCTACGCTTTGCTCCAGCTCCAGTCCAAGCGCTTTTTGAAGGCCTATGATCTGGTTATTTTCCCATTCGTGGATCTTCGGCAGCTCGTCCATCACTTTGAGCGCGGCAGGAGCAGTCACTGATGTGGCATAAGGGATTTTTCTCTGCAGGGCAGCGACTGCTCCTGCAAACATCTGGTGGTCGGTGATCACCAGGTCAGGGCGATACTGGTCCAACAGGCTGCAAATCCCCTCATAACTGTGGCGGTTCAAGGGAATCAGAACTTCCTCATAAAGAAACTTAATGCTGTCTATGCCGTACACGATCTTTTTGGTGATGATGTCCAGGTATTTTTCACTTTCCTGTTTCTGCTGGTCATCTTCTGCATAGCTGATCCATAAAAGCTTTCCGCCTTCGGGAAGCCTTTTAGACAGGGCAGCATCCAGGCTGATCCAGGCCACTTCATGGCCCTGCTGTAACAATACAGCACCTATACTCAGTGTCGGATTAATGTGGCCGGTTAAAGGCGGCACTATAAAAGCAAATCTTGCCATAAGTTCTATTCATTTTTAAAAAATACAGACATCCGGGTTCCAACACTGACCGGATCCTGGATGGGAATATTATGGTCGCCCGCAATCTCCTCCAAAACACAAAAACCAATTTGTTCCTGCAAGCGCTTTCCTGCTCCAAGACAATTGGAGGCTGAGCCATACAACAGCAAGGTCTGCTGCGAAATGCCCGAGAGTGCTGCGGTTTGGAAAAAATCCCGTTCCGCCAGCATATCACTTTTAATACTGGTCTGGTGGAACAGGTATTCGTACATCCGGTGGTTGCGTTCCATTTGCCTTTTGCCCATTTTTACCTTCGTGGTGTCGGTAAAATTCTGCACATAATGCTCCAGGAACTCCCTGCTGTAATCGTCAATAATATCTCTTGTTTTATCGTCATTGGGATCCGGGGCTTCAATCACGGCAAGCCGGCCAATCACTTCAGGAAAACGCAGCGCCATTTTTAAAGCGATCAGCCCCCCAAAACTATACCCGGCAAGATGCACCTTAGAAAGACCAAGGCTCTTCATCAGTGCCAGCAGGTCATTGGTCATACTGTCCAGATCATAGCCCTCAGCGGTCCTTTCGCTTAGCCCATGACTTTTCAGGTCATACATCACCACATGGAAATGCTGGGCCAGTAAAGGAGCAATATTAAAATAATACACAGAAAGGTTGCTGAACATACCATGCACCAGCAAGACCGTTTCGGCAGCCCCTTTGTTCAGCTCCTGGATATGGACTTCCCGGTTGTTGATGTTTAGGATTGGCATTGCTCTATATAATCGACAATGGTGCCGAGCTTCAGGTTGATCAATTCGTCCAGGTCCATGTTAGACAACCATCCGGTAAAATCGATCTGATCCCCGAAGTGTGCTTTTATTTTCTCAGAAAAGGAAACGATCTCTATGCTGTCCATTTCCAGGTCCTTGGTAAAGGAACTCTCCATAGAAATGTCCATTTCTTCTGCAAATTCTTCCCCGATCACCTCGGTAATAAATTGCTTCATCAAATCAAAGATTTCGCTGCTGTTCAGTTTTGCTGTTGATACTATTGTGTCCATCCGATGATATAATTTTTATGTTTTATAGTGTATATGAAAATGTCGTTGATCCGGAGTTCTTCTCCTCTGATCTCTTCAATGGTATAGGCCTTTGGATTTCCCTGCAGCCCTTTGCCCAGGTATTTTCCATAAGCCTCTTTGGCTACCCAGAACCGGGTGACCCATTCATTTTTTTCTTTGCCGGCAAGCAGAGCCTGTTCTGATCCAGAAAAGACCATTTCATAAAAGCCCTGGCTCCGTTCTTCAATTTGTTCTATGTCTATGCCCACGGAGCTGTTGTACCTGGCGATGCCCACAGCATCTGTTCCTTTATGTGCAATAGAAATCTGGATGCCTTCTGTTCCGGGGCCGGTTACATAAGGCTTGCGGACCTCGTCAGAACCTATTTCCAGTTCAATGGGGTAGCAGGCCTGCTGTTTTTCAAGGTTCAGGAGATTTCTTACCGCATCTTTAACCGCCACCCGGCTGATCAGCCATTCCTTTCTTTTATTTGGCAATAAGGAAGTATGGTGTTTTTTCTCTGCCTGGTTGAAATAACGCTTTAAAATAAAATCCCAGGAAACCACACGGCTATAGGCCTGATGGAACATAAAAACTCCAGGTGCAATTTCTTCAGAAAGACGGTTGTGCAGGGGAGACATGGAAACCCGCCATAAAGCCTCATCAATCTCCAGCCTTCGGTTCTGCCAGCCGGTAATAACGGCCCAGACCTGCTCATTTCTTTTGATCACGAAATTTCCGGTGGCAAACTCATCGTTCAGTTCAGTGAGCTGGCAGGTGCATTCAAAAAGGCCTTGCTGATCGGAGAGATCCCCAAAGAATTCGATCTCCTGTATTTTTACCGGAAAGGCTATGCGGTCTTTCTGAAGGGTGAGCTGCAGCCATAAACCAAAAAGCTGTCCGGCATTGTCCAGTAAAGAACCTTTACCCGCGGCTCCTTCAATCATCCCGGTAATGCCTTTTTCGCCAACGGCAACAAGGCTTCGTATTCCCTGGTAACCCGGACCATGAAACATATGCTCCTCATAGATCTGCTCCGGGGTTCTTTTGATGTTCAGGTTCCGGCCGATATCAAACCTTAGCGTTGGAATTTCCGCGTGCTGCGCAGAAAGTAAAACCTCAGCCTGTGCAAAACGCTCCAGCCGGAGCGAGGCCAGTTCCTGGCTCTTCCATTCGCCAAGAACCCTCTCCTGGAAAGGCTTGGCCACATTCATCCATTGAAAAACCTGGATGTTCTGAATCTTGGAAACTCTTTCTCCCGGCGATTGTTCTGCTGCGATTTCTCCAAAAAGCTCAAAGATCATCGTCATTGGGATCACCGGATCCATATCTTCTACAACCGGCCATCCTTTGGGCTGCCGGAGCAAGGCATGGTCTGCCAGGTATGGGCAGTTTTTCAAGTTCACATCCAGATCCCTAAAAAAAGGAACCCGGGGCGCTTGCGGAGTAACGGCGTAACGTGGTTGATCGGGCCTGTTTTGGAACAAGTGCAACATTTCAGACTGCAGGTCTATCATCTCCTGCATATTCTCCTGGAAGGCACGCATCACCGGATCGGCAACATCTTGCAAAAGAATCTCCTGCTGGTGTACCTTGCCGCCCGGTTGTTGAACCAGCTTTTTAAGCGCAGCCATATGGCTGATCAGGGGCAGGCCCAGTTCCAGCCTGATTCCTTTTGCAGGACTGGCCGGATGTTCCGGATAACCCATAAAAGCCTGGTTGGCCAGCCTGCCTTCTACAAAAAGAGCTGCCACCACCCGCTGAAGCTGGGTCAGGCCAGAGCGGATCGGTACATTGGAAGAGATGGTGCTAAAGCTCCTGCCCTTTAAAGTATCGTCGATAAAACCAACCAGCCCGCCAGAACCGACCTGTATAAAAACCCTCGCGCCTTGTTCATATAAACGTTCGGTCAGTTCACGAAAACGTACCGGCTGGATCAGGTGTTCCACACTGAGCTGCCGGATGGCTTCAAAGCCTTCCGGATACACATCAAGAGTGGTGGCAGACCATAAAGGAATGCTTGTTTTTTTAAATTGCATCTGGTTCATGCCCTCCAGCATGGTCTCCAGTTTGTCTGCTACAAAAGGAGAGTGGAATCCGGACTGAAAAGGCAGGATCTGATGAAAGATCTGTCTGCTCTTTAAAACCGGCACCAGCTCTTCCAGTGCCGTATTTGTTCCGCACAGGATGACCTGCTGCGGGCAATTGTCGTTAGAAAGGTAAAGGTCTTTGATATTGGAAAGCAGGTCTGCAACCTGTTCAGTTCCACAACCCAGGGCAATAAACCTGGAATCCTTAAGTTCAAAAGTTTCCGGGTTCAGGTACTGGAGCAACTGCAATACAGAAGATTCCTCCGTGAGTTCAGAAGACCTCGCAGCCAGCCATTCGCCCAAACTGTGTCCGGCGTTCATTGCAGGCATTATACCCAGCTGCTTCAATGCAGTATCCAGGATACGGCTTTTGTCTAATATTTTCAGCGCCTCGTCCAGTAAACCTTCTGTTTTGCTGATGTTTTGCTTTGAAAGGTTAAAATGCGCAGCTACACTATCGATTTCTCCTCCCGCAAGGCCATCCAGGCCAGGGAAAACAAAGGCAATTTTTCCACCATTGAGCAGCAAAGGTTCATTGGTATACCATATATCTTGTTTATTGCGCCAGGTCTTGTTCTTGGTGGCAATCTTCAGAGCTTTTTGCAAACGTTCCGGGCTGGGGTCAAAGACCGCGATGCGGAATGAACCTTCTCCGGGATGCTGATCCCCGGACTCCAGGGCCTTCAGTAAATCCTGATGACTCTGGCGGGCCAGTAACAACACTTTGTCTGTTTTCTGTGGTACAACAGGTGTTCCGTAACTTTGCAATACAGCATGGGCATTGATCCCGCCAAAGCCAAAAGCATTAACTCCCGCAATCCGGGGCAACCCAGAGTCTGCCCAGTTTTGAGCTTCCTGAACCGGTGTAAAACGAGTTTCTTTGATTTGGGCAGCAGGATTTCCGCAATGCAGTGTTGGAGGAATAATGCCATGATACAGCGCCAGAGTGGTTTTGATCAGACCTGCCATACCCGATGCAGGCATGGCATGCCCAATATTGGATTTCACAGAGCCTATCCCTGCTTTAGGTAAAGCAGGATCATTTCCGAAAAACTGCGCCAGGGTTTCCAGTTCTGTTTTATCGCCCAAAGGTGTGCCTGTACCATGCGCTTCAATATAACCTATATCTTTCGCGTCAACTCCAGCATGTTCCCAAGCCTGGGCCATGGCCTTGAGCTGTCCTTTCACAGAAGGACTCATCACACTGGTCCCACTGCCGTCACTGCTTACACCCACCCCTTTAATCACAGCATAGATCCGGTCTCCGTCTTTCTCCGCATCCTCCAGCCGCTTCAATACAACAAAACCACAGCCTTCACCGATCAGTAAACCATCGGCACCAGCGTCGAATGGACTGATCCTTCCTTTTTGCGAAAGCGCACCCAGCTGTGTGAAAATACTCCAGAAAGCCGCATTCTGTCCCACATGCACTCCTCCGGCCACCACCATATTGCAGCGTTTGGTCCGGAGCTCCTGCAAGGCATGGTCTACGGCAATCAATGAACTGGCACAAGCCGCATCCAGGGTATAGGCTACGCCACCGAGATTTAAACGGTTGGCCACCAAAGAAGCCACCAGATTTGGAATTAATCCCATTGCCGTATCCGGACCAAAACGTCCTTTTCGGGCCTGGAATTCTTTTTTGACCTGTTCAATCTCTCCAGGGCTTAAATGGGGCAACAGGTCCCGGAGCACATGGGCAATCTGCTCGCCTGTCCGTACAATTTCAATAGCTCTGGTGGCACCAGGGCCGGTATAGTTTCCTTTACCAATGATGATTCCGGTCTGATCCAGGGCGCTGTTTTTTCTGAAAACACCCGCATCTTCCAGGGCCTTATGCACCAGGCTGATGGTGAGCAAATGGTCCGGCTCGGTACCTTCAACCGCTACAGGAAGGATGCCAAAGGCAGCCGGATCAAAGCTAAAGTCTGGAATAAAGCCCCCCCGGTTACAGTAAAACCGGTCTACACCAGCCGTATCCGGATCAAAATGAACGGGATCAATCCGGTCTTCCGGAACAAGCTGCGTAGAGTCTACCTTATTTATAATGTTTTGCCAGAAGGCCTCTGCATCTGCCGCGCCGGGGAAGATGCAGGACATTCCAATGATGGCAACGTCTGTTCTGTTCATACCTACCAGTTGCTTCCCGCCATGATCAGTACCTGGCTTTCATTTCCATATTTCAATTCATTGACAAAGGTTTCCATTCCATCCTCCAGCGGGATCATAGAAATACCCCTCCGTTCATATTCCTTTTCCAGACTGGCCGAAACCATACCTGCACCTTTCCATGGCCCCCAGTTGATGGCCATCACCTTACCGCTGATCTTTTCTTTCAGCGCCCAGGCATACCTGTCCATCACACTGTTTGCTGCGGCATAATCGGTTTGCCCGCGGTTTCCATAAACCGATGCAATACTGGAAAAGAAAATAACAAACTGGGTTTCCGGGCGCAATTGCTCGGCCAGTACTCTCAAAGGTGTAACCTTGGTGTCAAATACCCGCTGGAAAGAATCCAGAGTTTTGCTGTGGAACAATTTATCTTCCAGTAAACCTGCACCATGGATAACCCCGTCTATGCGGTCATATTTCTGGTAAACCTGATGAATAAAGCTCCTCAGTCCTTCTTCATCCCGCAAATCAAGTGCGGTATAATCCACTACACAGCCACTTTGTTCCAGCGCTGTAAGGGTTTGCAGGATCTGATTGTTTTTATAGATTCTGGAGGTTTCCTGTTCTATTTCTGCAGGTTTTCTGCTGTTGCCCTGCCGGATCAGAAAACTTCTGATCTCTTCTTTGCTTTCCAGGGCCGCATAAGCTTCCAGGCCATTCTGGCGAGGATCAGGCGAACGGCCCACCAGGATATACCTGCATGGATGCTCCTGTGCAAAATGAAGCATCAGTTTTGACGTAATGCCCTGCGCACCGCCAAGCACCAGTACAACGCCATCTTTATCCAGTTGAATCGGAGAATCTGCGGCATTGCCTGTAACCAGTTCCGAAGGAATCAACTCCAGGATCTGCCTGTTGCCGCCATCATAAATAACTTCAGAAGGTGCATCCGGATTTAAGATCTCATTTAAAGTGATGCGGGCAATTTCTTCTGCCTGCATTTTGGAGGTGAGGCTCACCAGCCTGCATTTGGTGTTTTCATATTCCTTATCCAGACTTTTGAATAGACCGGAGTAACCCTGGAAATGCCTTAAGGTGCTGATGTCAGAACCTTCGTTCCAATGGCCCTTCGTATCCGAGATTAAATACACCCATTTCAGATCCTCTAAATCGATCGATTTGATCATGCCCAGATGATCGATCAGACTGTTCTTTTTAGGGGCAGAAAATAAGTTCAGCAGGATGATACCCTGATAGCCTTTTAGAGGATCATTTAAGTCAACAATATCCACCACTGCACCATGTTGCTCAAATAAAGCTTTGATCGCCGGGGCTTGTGCACCCTGATCATCCGTTACCGCAAAGCGAAGGCCATGGAGGTCGGATGCCTCTGCGTTCGGAAGTTCGGAAGGAATCAGCTCAAAGCGTAGCCTCGACAAACTTTCCTTTTTAACGGAGGTCTCTTCAGATGACGCTGTGCCCGATTCTGTAATCCAGTCCACCAATCCGTTCAGGCTCTTAATGGATGCCAGTTTCTCCATGATGTTTTCGTCTGCATCTTCTCCCTGGTTAAAGCCAATTTTTTCTTTCAGTTCCCCAATGATCTCCATCCGTTTAATGGAGTCAATACTCAAATCAGCTTCCAAATCCAGGTCCAGGCCAAGCATATCCTGCGGATAACCTGTTTTTTCACTCACTATAGCCAATAGCACTCCGGTCAGGTCTTTTTTGCTGAAAGCCACCGTAGCCTTTGATTCAGCGGCCCCTGTCTGCTCCTGCGGACTGGCCTGTGCATGTTCTTTAATCCAGTTGACCAGGCCGTTCAGGGTTTTAATACCCGCCAGCTGCTCCATAAAAAGGTCTGCATTTTCGTCACCCGTATTAAAGCCACCCAGCGCAGTTCTTAAAGCACCAATGATTTCCATACGTTTAATGGAATCTATACTTAAATCTGCTTCCAGATCCATTTCCATGCCCAGCATTTCCTGCGGATAGCCGGTTTTATCGCTCACCACCTGCAGCAAGACCAGTTTAACATCCAGGTTTTTTGACGGAGAAGCAGGCTGTACAACGGTCAGTTTCGGAGCAGGGTTCGCAGTGGCCGGGCTTTGTCTTTGAGGCGATTCAATTTTATTGGTCGCCTGCTGGATTTGCGGTGCCTGCTGAAAGAAAGCAGGTTGGCCAGCCGAAGGGTTCTGACCCAGGAAAGAGAGCATCACATCCCTTTGGGACTGGATCATCATCTTCATCGTGTTCAGGTATTCCTGCATCATTTGTTCGGCAGGATTCGATGGTATATATATCGTTTCTTTTTTAAGGGGCGTATCTTTCATCTTCAAAGGTTCTGTGATTGGTAAAGCACCATAGGCAGGTAATTTTCCTGTAGAAGGAACAGCATGCTGTCCATCTACAATCCATACCGAGGTTTTTTTCTTGTACTGATCCGGCTGTTCGAGATCCAGCAAGCGAGCTTCGCGCCCTTCAAACAGTTTCTCCAGATGGACAGGACGGCCTGTGGCCATATAATCTGCAATGGTGCAAAGCAAATGTGTGATCTTATTGTGGCCATTGTCTTCTGCATGCAGTAACAATTCATCTTTACCTAAACAATTTTTAGCTAAGGCAGTTAAAACCTTGCCCGGGCCCACCTCTATAAAGATCCTGGCTCCGTCGGCATACATTTGCTGTACCTGCTCTACAAACTTTACAGGTTTTACCAGGTGTTCACACAGTCTTTGCTTCACCTCTTCCCCTTTTACCGGATACAGGCCGGCTGTGGTATTTGACCAAACCGGACGTTCCAGGGTATGGAAAGGAACTTTATCCAGCACTTCCTTATAGAGTTCTTTAGACCGGGCAACAATCGGACTGTGAAAAGCACAGGCCACTTCCAAACGCTTAAAAGAAAGTTTGGCTGTTTTCAAGGTCTCGCTCAGTTTTTCTATTGCAGGTGTTGTTCCTGCCAGGACCAGCTGTCCCGGCGAATTGAAATTGACCGCATATACATCCTGCAGTCCCTCAATAAATTTATAGATCTCTTCTTCTTTGCAGCTGACCGCGATCATGGCACCAGTATCTTCACCTTCTACGGAGTCCAGGATAGCCCTGGCCCGTTGTTCGCTCAGGTGGACCAGCTGGTCTGCGTCAAAAGCACCGGCAAAACATAAAGCCGGAAGTTCTCCGTAACTGTGTCCGGCCACCATATCTGGTTCTATACCCAGGTCTTTCAGGAAATTGGCCAAAGCCAGATCTACAATACCCAATAGCGGCTGGGCCATCCTGGTGTCTTTGATCCGTTCCTTTTGTGCCTTAAGGGCTGCATCGTTAAACACCGCATTTGGGAACAGCACTTGTTCATATGTGCTGTGGCCTTTTAATAAGCTGCGCATGGCCGGAAAGATCACAAAAAGATCTCTGGCCATATTGATCCGCTGGCTGCCTTGTCCTGGGAACATAAAGGCCACTTTGCCCTCCTTTTTGCGGGTGATATAGGTGTCCTTGCTTTCAACGCCAGATAAAGCCAGATCAATTTTCATGATCAGATCTTCATCCCTGTCGGCCACAATACTCAGCTGCACCGGCTTGCTGCTCGCCGTCGCCAGGCTAAAGGCAATGTCTTTTAAACTGATGTTGTCATTTCCTTCCAGTAAGGTTTTTACTGCGCTCAACTGTGCGCTGGCTTCTTCATACGTATTTCCCCTGAACACAAAGAGCTCTGATGGCCAGGATTTCAATACGGCCGAAGGCTTGGCTGCAGGACCGCTTTCGATCACTGCATGGAAATTGGTGCCGCCAAAACCAAAAGCACTGATGCCCGCATAGCGTTTTTCTTCCATCCACAAGCCTGCCTCTGTATGGAAAGCAAAAGGACTGGTGGCCGGATTATAATAACTGTTTGGATTTTTGAGGTGGATGGTCGGAGGTTTTACCCCGTGGTGCACCGCCAGGGTCGCTTTAATCAGGCCCGCCAGACCTGCAGCACATTTGGTATGCCCGATCTGTGTTTTTACAGAGCCCAGGTGGGTTTGACCAGCGAGGGCCCCGGATTGGTTCAGCATGTCGGTCAAAGCGCTGAGTTCTGTCTTATCACCCACTACTGTGCCTGTTCCATGAGCTTCTACCAGACCAAGTACCGCAGGAGAAATCCCTGCCTGATCATAGGCCCGGGCGAGGGCTTTCACCTGTCCGGATTTCCTTGGGGCAGTAAGGCCCAGGCTTTTTCCATCACTGGAACCACCAATGCCCTGTATCACTGCATATATTTTATCGCCATCCCGGACGGCATCTTCTTCACGTTTCAAGACCAGCATAGCTACCCCTTCACCAAGGGCAATTCCATCTGCCTCTGCATCAAAAGTCGCACATCTGCCCTTACGGGAGAGTGCATGCGTGCTGGAAAACATCAGGTAATCGTTAATTCCGTTGTGCAGGTCTGCTCCACCCGACAGCACCATATCTGATTTCTCTAAAAACAATTCCTGGCAGGCCAGGTCAAGGGCGGCCAGTGAGGAGGCGCAGGCGGCATCAACCGTAAAGTTTCTTCCACCCAGATTCAAACGGTTGGTGATGCGCCCCGAAATGACATTGGCTAAAATCCCGGGAAAGGAATCTTCCGTTGTTTTGGGAAGGGCAGCATCCAGTTCTTCGGGCATTTCTCCAAAGACCTGTTTGTAAAATCCTCTGAAGCTATAACTGTTGGCCAGGTCGTTTCCGCCTTCTGCACCAATGATCACCGATACGTTCTCCGCATTGAAATTCCCGTCTGTATAGCCTGCGTTTTCCATGGCCTGCCTGGCCACCATTAAACTCAGGAGCTGTGTGGGTTCTATCGCAGCCAAAGATTGCGGCGGGATACCATATTCCAGGGGATCAAAATCTATTTTAGGAATAAATCCGCCCCATTTGGAATGAGACATATCGCCAGCAGTGGATTCCGGATTGTAATACAGCTGCTTGTTCCAGCGTTCATCAGGCACTTCAGTTACGGCATCCTGTCCCAATACAATATTCCTCCAGTATTCTTCTATGTTTTTTGCACCCGGGAAAATACAGGCCATGCCCACGATAGCAACATGGAGGGATTTCTCTTTGGCTTCGGGAGGTGCGGGAAGCAAAGCTTCCTTTATACAGGTATAGTTTCCTTCCGCTACATCTTTGTGCAGGTCAAGGATAGAAATTACTTTGTTCCACATGGCGGCCACCTGGCCAATCATGTACATGCCCAGGTTTAACTGGCCTTGCTCATCAATAGCCACCAGCTGGTCGCCCTGACGTTCAATCCCCTTAGCGGCAATACGCAGACGACCCACATTTAGGGTTTCCAGCTTGGCCCAGATTTCTTTTTTATCCAGGCCGGCTTTCAGGAGCCGCTGTTTCTCTTCATTAAAGAACAGGGCAAAATTTGAATTCAGGCAACGGGTTTCATGGCCAGGTGCGGTTTCCAGCAATACGGTATCATCAGATTGACAAGCCTGTTCCTGGAACTGCTCCCGGATAGCCCCGGTCTGAACAGCTTCTTTGGTATATAAGTAAGCAGTACCCATCAATACGCCTACCTTTACCCCTTTAGCGGCGATAGAAGCAGATAGAACCGCTACAAAAGCAGAGGACAAAGCATCGTGGATACCGCCAGCAAAGAAAACACTGATTTCTTCGGGTTTATCCTCCTGAAGCAGCCTTTCAATTTGCTTTTCCCAGAGTACCATACTAGACAATGGCCCTACATGGCCCCCGCATTCGCGGCCTTCAAATACAAACCTCCGGGCCCCCTCTTTCAGGAACATGTCCAGCAGTGATACCGAAGGTACATGAAGGAACGTTTTGATGCCTAATTTTTCCAGAGGTTTAGCCTGGGAAGGTCTGCCTCCGGCAATAAGGACCACCGGTGGCATTTCTGCTTTAATATATTCCAGTTGTTCTTCGCGTAATTCCGCCGGGGCAAATCCCAGGATGCCTACACCCCAGGTACGGTTGCCTGAACGTTGTTTGGTTTCCCTAATTAGTTCTTTGGCCTGCTGGCCCTTGAGTAAAGACAAGGCAATAAAAGGCAATGCACCCGCTTCTCCCACGGCCTGGGCAAAAGGGGCAACATCACTTACCCGGGTCATTGGACCTTGTGCAATAGGGTAGGTAATCTGAAGATCCTGTGCCAGGGCATTATCAGGACGGATCACATTTAAGGATTTGGCCTGGTTCAGGTGACCGTAGATGGCCTCCTTAAATCCAAAAACCATTTTATCGAGCTTTCCATAACGCGCTGCCAGATCTATGGCCAGCGCAATGTCCTGTCCCATTGGAAGGTAGCTTTTCTCCAGGTCAAAATCGTTAAAATAAGTGCCGAGCGTTTCTTCAGACACCTCCTCTGGCAGCGCAGGAGAATTTGGACGTGCCAGTACCCTGTAACGACCGATCAGTTTGGTTTCATTGCCATTGAGTTTTTCGCAAACCAGTTTGATGGCAGCCGGAGCTGTACACTCCGGAAACAAGACCAGCTGGCTGTCCAGTACCACGCCTGCGGCCCCGCAAGCCACCAATGCGGCAGCGGTATGGCTACCCACGCCTCCCTGAACATATACCGGGACATCCTTAATTTCCTGGATGACCCGCTGGAACAATATATAAGAAGATTCATAGCCCACCAGGCCTGCTCCTTCGTTGCCTTTTACGATGATTCCATCCGCCTTTTCTGCCTGGGCATTTCGGGCTTCTTCCAGATTGTGCACCTGGTAAAACAATTTAGTGTCTTTTTGCCTGGAGATGTTCAGACCATAAGGTGCAATAACCAGCTGTATTTGAGCGGGTAAATTTAAACCTTTAAGATCAGCACTGCCGAAACAGACACCAAAACCTGCAGAAGATGTTGCAGCCAGCTGTTCCAGGGCCTCCTGGGCCAGTTCCAGGTTTCTACCCAAATGAAGAACGGGAAAAGCACCTGCCTTTTCAAGAGCAAGTACAAGTGATAGATCCGGTTTTTCAAAGGGCGTTATTCCGATTATCAATGGGGTTTTCATGAGTAGGGAGGATTTTGTAGGGTTTTAAGGTATTTTATAGGGATTTTTAGACCAATATTTCAAAGGTGTTGCGTTTTTTCTGGCGAAAAACATCAGGATTTTTTATAAAAACACCTTAACGTTGAAAAAAAAACAGGCCGTGTTAAATAATTGTTACCAAATTTTTAGAAAAACAGTTAATCGTGTTTGTCCTGTGCTTTTATAATAACAAAATTAGGAATCAAAAAAGGGATAACCTTTTTTTCTGGCATAATGAACAAAAAGAATAAGGCAGGTTTTAGTCACCAAGGCGGGACAGGTCTTTAAATGGAGCAAATCAAGGTAGAGCTGAAATATCTTAAAAAATCACTATTTTGCACCCAATGCAATTTAAAGAGATTACCGGACAAGAAGCCATAAAAGAACAGTTGTTGCAAACTGTTGCAGAGAACAGGGTGAGCCATGCACAGCTCTTTCTTTCCTGCGATGGCAGTGGGGCATTGCCATTGGCCATTGCCTATGCACAATACATCAATTGCCTGGATAAAACCCCGACAGACAGTTGCGGAGTATGCTCTTCCTGCAGAAAATATGAGCGTTACATCCATCCCGATCTTCACTTTTCTTATCCTTTCTTTGCCTCAAAAGACGTTAAAATAGCAGTTGATGTTCTGGACGAATGGAGAAGCATGCTGCTCGAAGATCCCTATTTTGACCTCGACATCTGGCGTTCCAAACTGAATGCAGAGAACAAACAGGCCAATATCAATATTGCCGAATGTCACGACATCATCAAAAAATTAAGTTATAAAGCTTTTGAAGGGGAAACAAAAGTGCTGATCATGTGGCTTCCCGAGTTTTTGGATAAAGAAGGAAATTCCCTGCTTAAAATTATTGAGGAACCACCTAAAAACACCTTATTTATCCTGGTGGCCAATAATCAGGAACAAATTTTGTCTACCCTGCTGTCCAGAACCCAAATTGTAAAAATCCCTAAATTACCAGATGAGACCATTGAGAATTACCTGGTGGAACAACACGGACTGAGCCAGCAGCAGGCTACTGAATATAGTTTCCTGGCCGATGGGAATTTAATTGAGGCCAAATTGCTGGTGGAGCATACCCAAAACGATCATGCCGATAAATTTGCGGAGTGGCTGCGGATGGGTTATGGAAACAGGGTACTGGACCTGATTGGTTTTACAGAGCAGGCCGCAGGCTGGGGAAGGGAAAACCAAAAGAATTTCCTGAAATACGGGATCAGCTTTCTCAGAGAATGCAGTTTGCTGCTGAGCGGGGCAGAAGATCTGGTGAAACTTCCGGCAAGAACCATGGACACTGCAAAAAAATTATCTGCGCATGTACTGAGTTTAAATATGGCTGAGGCCATCATTTCTGAACTCGAACTGGCGCATTACCATATAGAAAGGAATGCAAATCCTAAAATTCTGTTTTTAGATGTATCTTTACAGCTAGTCAAAATAATTAAGTTTAAAACGCTCCCGAAAGGGACTCAATATATATATAGTTAATATGGGATGTGGAAGTTGTTCGACGGGTGGCGGTTGTGCCCCTGCAGGCTGCAAAAGTAATGGCTCTTGCCTTACAGGTGGATGCGGCAAAATGGAAGTATACGATTGGCTGTCTAATTTGGACATGCCATCAAATTATGCTCCTTTCCCGGTTATCGAAGTTAAATTTAAAGGCGCAAGGAAAGAATTTTTCCTGAACAGCGACAATATATACCTGGAGATTGGCGAACTGATCGCCGTTGAAGGACCAACCGGAGGATACGATATCGGTCATGTTTCTTTGACCGGTGAACTGGTGAGGACGCAAATGAAACGTCGTAAAACCAATATGGACCAGGTGACCCGAAAAGTTTACCGCAAGGCAACAGAAGCCGATGTGGAGAAATGGAAGGTGGCCAAGGATATGGAATGGGAAACGATGCATAAGGCGCGTAAGCTGGCTTTAGACCTCCGTTTATCAATGAAAATCAGTGACGTGGATTACCAGGGGGATAAGACCAAAGCGACTTTCTTCTATACGGCAGAAGGCCGTGTGGATTTCAGGGAGCTGATTAAAAAGATGGCAGAAACCTTCAGGATCAGGATCGAAATGCGCCAGATCGGGATGCGTCAGGAAGCTGGAAGACTGGGCGGAATTGGCTCCTGCGGGCGCGAATTGTGCTGCTCTACCTGGCTGACCAACTTTAAAACAGTATCTACAGCTGCGGCCCGGTACCAGAACCTGTCCCTCAATACCTTAAAACTTGCCGGCCAGTGTGGTAAGCTGAAATGCTGCCTGAACTATGAACTGGATACTTACCTGGATGCCCTAAAAGACATTCCGGATAGAATTGACAGTTTGCATACGGAGGTTGGTGTGGCACGTCATCAGAAGACAGATATCTTTAAAAAAGTGATGTGGTTCAGTTATGCCAATCAGGAAGACTGGATTCCCTTGAAAGTAGATCGTGTAAAAGAGATCATGGCCATGAATAAAAAAGGCCAGAAACCAGTCAATTTAAAGGAAGAGGCTGTTTTCCTGGCTACGGCAGCGGTGGTTGAAAAAGTACACGATTATGAAAATGTGGTTGGACAGGATAGCCTGACCCGTTTGGACGAGAAGAGGAAACAAGGCAACCGCCAGAAGAACGGTGGCCAGAGAAACAATAACAACAACAGACCGGAAAAAGCCGGACGTCCTGTGCAACAGCAGCAGGCAAAAAATAAACCTGAACAAGGCAAGAAACCAGAGCAGGGTAAGAAACCTGAACAAGGTAAAAAGCCGGATCAGGTTAAAAAACAAGAGAACAGAAGACCGGAACAACCTAAAAAAGCACCGGGTGAGGGTCAAAAACCGGCTAAAGTGCCTGCAGATCCAGCAGTGCCAGGGCAAACTCCGGCTGCAACAGGTCAGCCTTCAGCGAGCAGGAACAGGAATAGAAATAACCGCAGACGTAACAAGTCCTCATCGGATAAACCCAAAAATGAAACAGAATAAATCCCTGGTTTTTTCTTTATGGAGTATCGCTTTGCTGGCGGTCATTTTATGGAGCGGTTGCACCACCAATAATCTTACCGACCTGAATGTGTCCATGGACCAGCACAGGTGGAGTTATATCAATAAGGTGAGTGCAACCGTAGACATCAAGGATCCTGCAAAAGCCTATAATATCTTTTTCAGACTGCGCCATACAGCAGATTACAGGTATTCTAATATTTATATCTTATTTCACCTTAAACCGGCCGGGGGTAAAAAAGTAACCCGGAGATATGGCTTTAAACTGGCCCAGTCAGACGGGCAATGGCTCGGCTCAGGTTCGGGCAATTTGTTTACGTATACTTTTCCTTTGCTGACCCAATATCGTTTCCCGGCTGCGGGAAAATATGAATTGGTGATTGAGCAGAACATGAGGGACAATCCTTTGCAGGAGGTCAGTGATGCCGGAATCACCGTGAGCACTGTAGAATAATAGATTTAGGGCATTATGGGGAAACCTGGCCTGTATATTGGCTATTGGCCACCCTTTGCCGATCATCAGATACAAAAGAAATATAAGTTTCCAGTAGTTCATTCTTCATGGAAGTTTTGATTTTTAGAACTTCCTGGCCATCGGTTCTCCTGGCCCCGCTTTTTACAAAACAGCATTTTTTAATCCGGGGTGCATAAGCCATCAGCATCACCTGGTCATCGTTTTCTGTCCAGTGTGCTCCCTGACTCATTTCCCAGGTAAATTTCAATTCATCTCCAATTCGTTCAACAGTTGGGTTTTCTGCTACCGAAAGCGTTCCTGTACTCAGAATCACCCGGGTATAGTCCATTTCTACCTCCGGGTAATAACCGCTGAGGGCATTGGGTTTATTAGATGAAACCGCTATGTTATGATAGTTTTTTGTTGTACCTTTAGCTACAGGGTTAAAGGCTGTTTTGAGGAATGACTTCATCGGATCGAGAAATTCTACGATAACGGCCATTTGCAGGCAATTGTTGAGTTGATCTATAGAAAGTTTTTTGTTCTTGTGACCTTCTATCCTAATGATGTTTTGTCCGTTAAGTTCGTATCCTATAATATTGGCCACTTTACCTCTGAATGGACCAAGGATACCGTTGTCTAGTTTTCCCATTGTTTTCCTGTTTTAAATTAATGTTGTTATTACTGAGTTCATGCCAAGAACGTACTTGGTTCGGTACTATTAGTGTATTGTGAGCGCCTTTTTAAAGTCATTTTAGGATTGCTTTACAGTTGTGGCCCTATGGAGGCCCTAGAAGGGGCCTGGCAACCCCCTGGCAAGGCCCTAGAAGATGTTAACTTGGTGGCCACTGTGTATGAGCCGTTTGGCATCTGAGCCAGTTGATAACCTGGTTTGCTTTTTCCCGGCCTACCTTGACTCGATTGGTCGTTTTAGGGCTAAGCGTAAGGAGCAATCCACGATTTTCTGTTTTTTCGATGCTTTTTACTGCTGTACAGCTGATGATATAGGCTCGGCTTATCTTATTGAATAATGTTGGATCCAGCTGGGGTTGCAGTTCTTCTATAGAATGCCATAATATTTTGCTTTGTCCGTCATGGGTTTTTAAAATGGTATTGGGGCCATCTTTATAGGCGTAGGCGATGTCTTCTATTGGTATCTTTTCCTGACTGTTGCCATTTGGAACCATAAAAAAACGTGTATAGTTTTGTTGTTCCTGCCATTGTTGATCTTGTGCTGTTTGGGCAATGTTTCCCATTTTTTTGAAGAGTTTAGTTTGATAAACGAGGCAGAAAATGATATTGGCTCCAACTGTAAACAAGATCACCAGAGGCAGGATGTGACGGCTGTACAACATGGTAATATTTAGGCCCAGAAGGTCAAAATAGCTCTTGGAGAAAACAATAGCGAATAGTATAGGGGTTACTATACCTATGAAGAACTGAAGAATAGAGCGCTTAAGAAATTGTTCCTCCCATTTGTATTTTCGGTTTAACCAGTCGTTGGCCCATAGTATCAAAAAGAAAAAAAGGAAGGATATAATATACGTCGTTGCAAAGCCAGGAATAAAGGACGGCCTGCGCAATATAACTGGAATGTGGGCTAGGGAAAAAGGCCAGAACAGGATGGTGGTAAATAGTAATGGAACCAGGAATAGGATCCGGTTATTGATGAAATCAATCTCCTCTTCTTTAGGCTTTTCTTCGTTTTTAGATCTGGTGTTTTTTCTTGTCCTTTTCATAGTGTGATTAGCGTGTTCCTTAAATTTATATAAAATCGATATTGGAGTGGTAACCAGAAATGGAGCTTTGAGAATTTATGTACATTTCAGGTGTTAAATATGTACACTTCGCATAAAATATATTTTTCAACACTATTTTTTTCTGTTCCAAGTGTAGTATTTCCAGAAGAGCAGGATGATAAAAAATCCGTTCGCCAGTCTCTTCGGTTTGTTTCTTGGGTATCCAGAAGTTTTATTTCATTTTTTCAGTTATTATTTAATTAATGTGTAAATAGTGATATTTTAAATTACAAAACATACATTGGTATCCTTAACCAATTAAAAACAGTTTAAAATGGGAGATTATTTAGCAACAAGAATTTTTCTGGAATTCTCTGCTGATATTGTGTCTGTTGATGCAATACAAACAGTTACAGGCACGTCAAAAGATAAGTTTGCGTCTACAATTATTGGAAAGCCTGATCTTTTCAATTGCGAAGAGACTAATGGCAGGTATATATGGAAGTTAAAGCCCGAAATTCTGGAGCAGCATTTATATCCTTTTTTAAAGGAATATTATAAGGATGCTTGTAAGGCCAACCCGAATTATTTAGAGGAGTACTGTAGGTCTATTTTATCTTTTCTGGAGAACTGGCCGGCTATTCCGGAATTGTTTCAGTTTCTGAGTGATAGCTTTAACCGTGTTTTTGGTCATGATAGGGTGGAGCATATGACATCTGTGGATGATAAAATGATTCCTGTACGGGCATCTGCAATACGGTTAACGATGGGAGAAAGGGTTTTTTATGAGGAGATCCATTCTTATCTCAAATTTTTTGAACAAACCCTTAGAGTGCATTACGATGATAATCCATTAAGTAGTTGTTTGGTTATTGATGTAAATTAGTAAATCAAGCATCTGATGATTTTACTGCTTGAAATTATTTTGTTTATAATATAATAGGTATAGAGGGGTTGGTAAAGAATTACAACAGCGGCATCAACTGTTCCAGTGCCATCCCTCTTGATCCTTTCAATAAAACCAGGCTGTTTTTTACCGGATTGGCTTGTAAAAATTCACGGGCTTCCTGCGGTGTCGTAAAGAAGTAGCCTTTGTATTTGTCTTTATACGCGTAAAAATCTTTCCCTATAAAAACCAGGGTATTTAATCCAGACTGTTCTGCTTTTGCGGCGATCAGGTCATGTTGTTCAAGAGATTCCGGTCCTAATTCAAACATATCACCTATAATGGCCACTTTATTTTCTGCAGACAGACCTTTTATATTGGTCAGGGCAGCAGACATACTGCTGGGATTTGCATTGTAAAAATCGCAGATAACCGTGTTGGACTCTGTTTTGGTGAGCTGTGAACGGTTGTTGCTTGGGAAATAATTGGCCAGGCCATTATTAATTGCTGATGCATCGAGTTTAAAGAACTGACCGATGCAAATGGCAGCCAATATGTTTTCGAAATTATAGGCGCCTGTCAGGTTTGCTTTGACATTTTGTTGATGTGCAGAGGCATCTTGTCCTGTCCAGCTGATCTCTATAAAAGGATCTGCTTTAATTAAGGTGCCGGAAACAGCATTGTTGTATTGGTCTCCTGCTTCGGTGCCGTAGTAAATAACTGTATCCAGGCCTGCTGTTGCACTCATCTCTATTAAATATGGATTGTTGTGGTTGATGAAAGCATAACCATTATTTTGTTTCAGATAGGCATACAGTTCTGCCTTTCCTTTTTTAACGCCTTCAAAGCCTCCAAATCCATCCAGATGCGCCATGCCCACATTGGTGATGAGTCCATGGGTAGGCTGGGACAGTGTGCATAAAAATTCAATTTCTTTCTGGTGGTTGGCACCCATCTCTATAACGGCAATCTCTGTTTCATCGTGGATGGAAAGCAGGGATAGTGGTACACCAATATGGTTGTTTAAATTGCCTTTGGTGGCAAAGGTTTTGTATTTCTGGCTGAGTACGGCATTGATCAATTCTTTGGTTGTGGTTTTTCCATTGCTTCCTGTTAAGCCAATTACCGGGATGTTCAATTGCTGGCGGTGGTGTTTGGACAGTTCCTGTAAAGTAGTTAGAACATCTTCTACTAAAATGCATTGTGCATTGATCTGGTAGTTCGGATTGTCTATGATGGCATAGGCGGCACCTTGTTCCAGGGCTTGTGCAGCGAAGGTATTGGCGTCAAAATGTTCTCCCTTTAAGGCAAAAAACAGGCAGCCCCTGGTGATGTTCCGGGTGTCGGTAGAAATGGTTCTGTGTGTTAAATAGTGCTGATAAAGTGATTCGATGTTTGACATGCGGGTTAAAAAGAATTGATTGTATAGGTAAAATTACACTATGGATCACAAACAAAAAATTATCTTTAGTATTTTGGAGTATATTTATTCTTATGAAGCATCTTTTTCTCTCTCTTTTACTGGCTGGCACAATGGTTTCAGTTCAGGCGCAAACCAAATCGCCAGATGATTATTTAGGCTATAAACTGGGCAGTCATTTTACGCCGCACCAAAAAGTGGTGGATTACTTTAAGTATGTGGCTTCTGTACATAAGAATATAAAGCTGATCTCTTACGGGAAATCAAATGAAGGGAAAGAGCTCCTGGTCGCTGTAGTTTCTTCCGAAAATAATATAGGCAGACTGGAGGAAATCCGGAAAAATAACCTGCTGATGAGTAAGGCTGGCAAAAGGAATTTTGAACTGGCAAAACAGCCCGTGGTGCTTTGGCTGAGCTATAATGTGCACGGTAATGAAGCCAGTTCTACGGAAACTTCTATGAAGACCTTATATACTTTGGCCGAAGGTACTGCCGCAAATGTAAAGCAATGGTTGAGCAATACGGTGGTCATTATAGATCCTTGTTTGAACCCGGACGGACGGGACAGGTATGTGAATTTTTTTAATTCGGTAGTTGGGAGTGTTCCCAATGCGGATCCGGAAGCAAGGGAACACATGGAACCCTGGCCGAGAGGGCGTTCAAACCATTATTATTTTGATTTGAACCGGGATTGGGCCTGGCAGACGCAAGTAGAAACGCAGCAGCGTTTGGCTTTGTATCAGGATTGGATGCCTGAAGTGCATGTAGATTTTCACGAGCAAAGTTATAATGAACCGTATTATTTTGCACCGGCGGCCGAACCAGTGCATCAGGACATCAATTCCTGGCAAAGAGAATTCCAGGTCATTACAGGAAAAAACAATGCAAAGTATTTTGATCAGAACGGCTGGCAGTATTTTACCAAAGAACGTTTTGATTTGTTGTATCCTTCTTATGGGGACACTTATCCTTTATATAATGGTGCGATTGGGATGACTTATGAACAGGGGGGGATTAATGCTGGTTTGGCTGTGGTGACTGTAGATAAAGATACCTTGACCCTGAAAGAAAGGATTGCGCATCATTTTACCACGAGTATGGCGACTTTGGAGTCGGTTTCTACGCATAAAGAAAGGTTGTTGACGGAATTTGCCGCTTATTTTGAGCGCTCGGTTGCTTCGCCTCCGGGTAATTACCAAAGCTATGTGGTGAAAGCGGATAATTTGCCAAGATTGAAAAAACTGGCCAGATTGCTGGCCAAAAATCAAATTGAATTTTCTTTTGGGGGAACGCAGCAATTGAGCGGGTTTAATTTTGAAACCCGTAAATCCGGGAGTTTTAAACTGGAGCGAAATGATCTGGTGTTGAATTTACATCAGCCAAAAGCGGTACTGGCGAGTGTATTGTTTGAACCTTCTACAGTGGTGACGGATTCTAATACCTATGATATTACGGCCTGGGCATTGCCTTATGCTTATGGTTTAACGGCATATGCACTAAAGGAACCGATAAAGGGAAGCTATGCTGATCTGGCTGAAGCGACGGTTGCGAGAAAAGTGGTGAAGGATCCTTATGCCTGGGCTTTTTCCTGGAATTCTATGGAAGATGCGCAGGTGTTGATGGCTTTGCAGCGGTCTGGAATTAAAGTGCGGGTGGCCGAAGAAGCTTTTACTTCGGATGGTCAGCGCTATAAGCCAGGAACTTTATTGGTATACAGGAGAGAAAATGAGAAAATTTTTCCTCAGGTGGGCGCCAGAGTAGAGTCGATTGCGGATCAGTTTGGTGTCCAGCTAAAGTACGTGATGAGCGGCTTTGTGGATAAGGGAAGGGATTTTGGGTCGTCGGCTTATACCTTGCTGACTATGCCTAAGGTGGGGATTGTTTCCGGGCCGGAAACGGCGTCACTTGCGGTTGGTGAGGTCTGGGCCTTTTTTGATCAGGAATTAAAGTACCCTGTATCGATGATTGGTGTGCAAAATCTTGGGGATTTGGATCTGAACAAGATCAATGTATTGGTGCTGCCGGATGGTAATTATCCGAAAGATCTAAATGAAAAGCTGGGCGATTGGGTAGATAATGGAGGTAAACTGATTTTGATGGAGGGAGCAGTTGCCGCTTTTGCGGATAAAAAACCATTTGAGATTAAAAAGAAGGAAGAGGCGGTGAAAGTGGATAAGAAAAAACAGCATAGTTATAAGGACAGAGAAAAGGATAATTTTGAGGATGCGATTCCTGGTGCTATATATAAGGTTAACCTGGATAAGTCACATCCGATGAGTTGGGGGTTGGATCATTACTATACGTTAATGACTGAGGACAAGATTTATGAGCCGCTAACGGAGGGCTGGAATGTGGGGATGTTAAAACCTGGGGGATATGTTGCCGGGCTGGCAGGGAAGAATGTGCAACGGAAATTGGACAACGGGCTCCTGTTCGGCGTGCAGCCGATTGGCCGGGGTAGTGTAGTGTATTTGGGGAGTGATGTCTTGTTTAGGTTGTTTTGGGAAAGTGGGAAACAGCTTTTTGTTAATTCTGTTTTTTTGGTGAATTGAGAATATGATTTTGGTGTGCTCGTCTAAAATTGTTAAAAAATGTTAATTTTTTTTTCATTTCTAAATTGCATTTAGGTAGATTAGTATATTATTATTCACCTAAATTTAATTTATTTATGAAAAAACTACTACTAAGTTTGTTCATGTTCTTTATTGTTGCCGCTTCGGCAATGGCGCAAGACAGAATAATCACTGGTACAGTTACCGGAAAAGAGGATGGGGTTCCCATTCCCGGGGTAAGTGTTAGAGTAAGCGGACGAATTGGAGGTACACAGACAAGCTCCGATGGAAAGTTCTCAATCAAAGTGCCAGCAGACGCAAAATCATTAAACTTCAGTTCCATTGGGTATGTGATGCAGAACGTACCAATTGGTTCGGGCAATGTGATCAATGTTAGCCTTGCTTCAGATTCAAAGACCTTAGGCGAGGTGGTGGTAACTGCTTTGGGTATCAACAAGGCAAAAAAGACCATTGGTTATGCGGAGACTACAGTTAGATCTGATGAAGTAAACAAATCGGCACCAGTAAGCATGCTTGGTGGTTTACAGGGAAAAGTAGCTGGTGTTACCATTTCTAACTCCTCGGGTTCACCAGGTGGTTCCACAAAGATTATTTTAAGGGGATATACCTCTATTACTGGAAGTAATCAGCCTTTATATGTAATTGATGGTGTGCCTTTGGATAACTCGTCATTGGGCTCTGATGAAAACTATGACTTTGGTAATAACGCCAATGACATTAATCCGAACTCTATTGAGACTTTAAGTATCTTGAAAGGTTCTGCAGCGACTGCGCTTTACGGTTCAAGAGGTTCAAATGGTGTGATTGTTATTACCACCAAAAAAGGTGCTTCAGGCAAATTGGTTGTAGATTTTTCTCATGCAACCACGATTACTCAGGTTGCTTCGGTATTTAAGCCACAATCTATTTTTGGACAAGGTTGGGATGGAACTTTTATCCCTTCGGAAAATGGAAACTGGGGTCCTAAATATGATGGTGTGCTAAGACCATGGGGCGCTATTGTAGACAATTCTCAGCTTTTAAAACCATATTCTTTCATTAAAAACAATGTGAGAAGTGCACTCGACAATGGTTATGAACTGAACAGTAATATCTCTTTAAGCGGGGGTACAGACAAATCGACCTTCTACTTCTCCTATGGAAACGTATTCAGTGATGGTTATTTACCAACGGATGCAGATTCTTATAAAAGGAACAATGTTACCTTAAAAGGATCAACTAAGTACGGTAATTTCGGTATTGATGCATCCATTAACTATGTAGGAAAGACGCAGAAATTTGTAATGCAGGGGCAAGCTCCATCTGGTATTGGCTCTTCTTTTTATGAAGATATTTTACAGATTCCTGCAGATATTCCTATTAAAGACCTGAGAGATTATAAAAATAAATTCTTTAATGTGGACAACTACTTTACTCCATATGCTGAGAACCCTTATTATTCTATCTATGAAAATGGAAGTCGTTATAAAAGTGACCGCATTTATGGAAACGTAAACATGACCTTAAAGGCAAATGACTGGTTAAGTTTTCAATTTCAACAAGGTATGGATGTAGACAATTCTGGTGACAGACAATGGCATAATAAAAATGCACCAAGCCCGGGAAGTTACAATGACGGAGGGAATGTTGAGGGTCAGGCGAGGGCTAAAGATGTTGGTAACGTTGTTGAAGAGTCAATTAAAACATTTGAATGGGATTCGAAATTCAACGCCATCTTTAAAAAGACCTTTTCTGACTTTGATCTGGATGGATTGGTTGGTGTAACTTATAATGACAGGGGTTCAAGGTTTTTAACCACTGCCGTTGAGGATTTGGCCATTCCTGGCTTTTATAACCTTGCTAACTCTGCAAACAAGCCTACAAGTACAGAGACTGAGCGACATAGAAGGTTATTTGGAGCTTATGCACAGGCAACTTTAGGGTATAAAAATTATTTGTTTTTAACATTAACTGCCAGAAATGACTGGACTTCTACCTTAGCTAGCGGAAAAAACAGTTATTTCTATCCGGCAGCAAGTTTGGCTTATGTTGTTTCCGATGCAATGGATCTGAAAAGCACACCAATTAGCTTCTTTAAATTAAGAGCAAGTTATGGTGAAACAGGTAGTGATACAGATCCGTATCGGATCTTTGATGTGTTGAATGCAACCAATGTTCCTTTGGGCTTTGGAAATATCCGTTTCCCTGTTGCAGGTGTTGCTGGATATTCGGTATCAAATACCATTAATAATCCAAATCTGAAACCAGAACGAGTTAAAGAATATGAATTTGGTGGTGACATTCGGTTTCTCAATGATCGTATTGCCTTGGATCTGACCTATTATAACAAAGATAGAAATGATCAGATTCTTCCGGTACCTATTGATCCATCAACAGGGTATCAATTTCAGATCCTGAACTTTGGTAAAGTGCGTGTACGAGGTATTGAGGCTGCATTAACCCTTAAACCAATACAGACAAAAGATTTTAACTGGAACTTAACCTATACTTATACCAAAGAACGCAACAAAGTGTTGGAGCTTCCGGGAGGTCTTGAAAAGGTGATTATTAACAATGCCTATGAAGCAAATCTTGTTGCTATTAAAGGTCAGCCCCTGGGCGTGTTTGAGGCTCCAGGTCCTGAGTATTCGCCTGATGGCAAAATTGTAGTTGATGCCACTGGATTTCCTATTGTAGCTGCTGCTAATAAAAGCTATGGTAATATACAGAGAGATTTTGTAATGGGTCTAAGCAATACATTCAGCTACAAAAACTTTAGCCTTGGATTTACTTTTGACTGGCGTAAAGGTGGTGTATTCTATTCAGGAACAGCAGATTTGTTAAACTTTGTTGGGGCTGATGAAAAAACGACATACAATGACCGCAGGCCATTTATAGTTCCGAACTCCGTTCAGAAAATCACGGATGCTAATGGTAACTTTATAAGATATCAAGAGAATACGACAGCCATTAGCGAATCAAAAATAGATGATTACTATTATCCAACGACAAATAAAGCGCTGGTATACAACAACCGGATTTTGGATAAGAGTTTCCTGAAACTTAGAGAGGTTACCTTGAGCTATAGTTTGCCAAAATCTATTGTCGGCAAAATTATGGCCGAAAGAGCTGTTGTTTCTGTTTTTGGTCGTAATCTGGTTACATGGTTACCGAACTCGAATAAGACAATCGATCCCGAAGTTTCAAATCAGGGAAGTGATTTAGCGGGTGAATTTGGTGAGTTTAGAACTGCTCCTCCGGTGAGATTCTTTGGAGCGTCTTTAAGAGTTACATTTTAATTTTTTGAAACCATGAAAAAACTTAATATATATTATAAACCGCTGGTTTTATCAGCAATCCTCTTTTTAACCTTTGGGTGCAAAAAGACTTTAGATGTGAACGTTGATCCGAATAATCCTCAGATAGAGAAAGCATCACCAGAGGTTCTTTTTCCTTCTGGAGTGATGTCTACCGCTGGAAGGGTTGGGGGGGATCTGGCAATTCTTGGTGGGATATGGTCACAATTCTGGACCCAGTCTTTTGCTTCTAATCAGTTTAAGACAATAGATACTTACAATCTGACCAGAACCGATTTTAACGGGCCTTATGATGAGCTTTTTGCAGGGGCATTAAATGATTACTATCTGGCACTGAAAATCTCAAAAAGTAAGAGCGATTGGCGGTATAATCTGATGTGTACGGTTATGCGAGCATATACTTATCAGGTTTTGGTGGATTTATATGACAAAGTGCCTTATACCGAAGCCTTTCAGGGTGCAGCTAATTTACAGCCAAAATTTGATGATGGTTACGCCATTTATGAAGGCTTGCTTAAGGAGCTTAATGATGCCTTAGCTAAGGATTTCACCAGCATTCCGTTAACCGCAGATCAGAGTAAGGGGGATTTTATTTTTGGTGGAGATATGTCGTTATGGGTTAAATTTGCAAATACCTTAAAATTAAAAATGTATTTGAGGATGGTTAACGCAAAACCCGCCGAAGCGCAGGCCGGTATCACGAAACTTTACCAGGACGGTGCAGACTTTCTGGTAACAGATGCAGGTATCGCTAAATTTGAAGGTACGCCTAATAATAGTAATCCTTTTTATGAGTATAATGTAAGGAGGTTAAATATCTCGACAAACCTACGGGCTAGTAAAACACTGTCGAGCTGGTTGGTTGAGAATGGTGATCCAAGAAGAAATGATTATTATGCAACGTTGTCTCCGATTCCAATGAACCAGGGTGATTTTGCTGCTTCTGCACAGGAACAACCTACCTATGCAAATTCTACGGTTATTGCTCAAAGTGCTTCCGACCCGGTTTGGTTCATTTCGGCTGCTGAGTCTTATTTTATGCAGACGGAGGCTTTGGAGCGTTATTTTGGAGGTGCGGGCGCTCAGGCAATGTATGAGAATGGCGTCCAAGCTGCTTTTGCACAAACCGGAAGAGATGCAAGCGCTTTTTTGGCGCCTGGGGGAGCGTATGCATATAATACATCCGGAACATTTGAACAAAAGCTGGAGCAGATCATCGTTCAAAAGTGGGCTTCCTTATTTGGTTCCCATGCTTTGGAAGGCTTTTTTGAACAACAAAGAACAGGTTATCCGAGAACCAGCACGGTTTACTCTACTTCCGCTAACTATATTCCTGGGCAATGGGTTTACAGTAGAAATGGAGTTACCGGACAGGGTAATTTCCCTAAGAGATTGGTTTGGCCTGCTTCATCAAGGGAGAGAAACAGCAATACGCCTCCAGAGGTTCCTATTACTGCAAAGGTTTGGTGGGGTAAATAAAGATTTCACTATTAAAATTGAATCAAGTTATGAAAAGATATTTAAATATAATAGCAATAGGGTTTTTATGTATGGGGATATTCTCCTGCAAGAAAGACTCCTTTAACTACCCCGATGGAACGGTTGGAATTTCAAAGATTACCTATTTTCCTATTCTTACCTTAAAAGGGGATAGGGTTATGCTTCTGGTTAAGGGTACAGCTTTTACCGATCCAGGTGTGACAGCTACAGAGGCGGGAGCGGCAATTCCTGCTACTGCAAGTGGTCAGGTAAATATAAATACACCGGGAGTGTACGATATAAGTTATTCTGCAACCAACAAAGATGGATATCCAGCGTCTATTTCCAGAAAAGTTGTGGTGTATGATACAAAAGCAGATGCTGCCGCAAATAATTTTTCCGGAAAGTATGCCAGAGATACCAATGGTGCAATATCGAACTGGACAAAACTTGGTCCTGGTGTATATTCTGTATCTAATCCTGGTGGTGCTGACGCAACTTTTAGTGTAATTGTTTTTAATGACTCAGGGAACCATGTTTTTATTCCTTCCCAATTGGCAAGTGATGACGTGGCAACCAGCTCAGCAAATGAGGTGCCTTATAATACAAACAGGTATTCCTGGGTTATTAAAAGAGCTAATTATGGACCTGCATTGCGGACCTTTGTTAAACAGTAATTAATAAGACAGACATGAAAAAATATATTTATATACTGAGCCTTTTGGTCATTAGTCTTTCAGCTTGTAAAAAAGAGGAACCCATCGGTGGAACTGCAGTCCAGGATATGTCTGGAGAGTGGTGGGTGCAAATTGATGGAGCAGGAGACTATTATAAAGTGGTAACAAGTAATACAGCTGATAATTCCAACACAAAAATGTGGGTGGATCTTACGGGCTTTTGGGGGACTGATGTTCCCCCAGCACAATTAGTTAAGGCTAGAGTAGATGTGAATACAGCTGATAAAACATTCTCTATTACTAATGTTGACAATGTGCAGGATAGCGGTTATGGTGAGCCTGGAGATCCTCCAATAAAAATAACGGTAAAAAACGGAAAAGTTATAACTGATGGGGCAATTGGTCCCGTTTCCAAACAGAAAACAGATGCGATTTCTCTGGAAGTTTCATTTTCCGATGATCAGAATCCTGGAACGATTTATAAGTTAGTTGGCTACCACAGGACTAAGTTTCCTGATGACGATCATTAATAGTTATTAGTACAAAATATGCAGAGGCACTTCCTGAAAAGGAGGTGCCTTTTGTGTTTGGAATTAGTAACATCGAATTTATTCGATATCGAAATTTTGACAGGGAATTTTAAAAGATAATCTTATTGTGTATAATTTTATTAGAAACTATCGTGAATGCTATGCAGGCATTGTTTTTTGTCGGTTGAAACCGAAATAAATCTCGGTTCACATTAAAGAATTGTTAAATTATGTTAAAAAATATTTGTGGGAGTTTGAATAAACGAATATATTAGGCGATTATTATTCACCTAAATTTAAAAATTCATGAAAAAACTTCTACAAAGTTTGTTCGTGGTTTTGCTTTTTGCGGTTTCTGCAATGGCACAACAACGGACGATTACTGGTACAGTTACAGGGAAAGAAGATGGCTTGCCATTACCTGGTGTAAGTGTAAAAGTTAAAGGTACCAAAACCGGAACAATGACTGGTTCCGATGGTAAATTCTCTATTAGTGTTTCTGAGTCTGGAGCTGTAATAGAATTCTCTTCAATAGGTTATATTTCTCATTCAAGGACTGTTGCAGCTGGGAATGTAATTAATGTTTCTTTAGAGTCGGATGCAAAAAGCCTTGGTGAGGTTATTGTAACGGCTAATGCGATAAAACGTGAAAAAAGAACTTTAGGGTATTCTGCACCAACGATTAAAAATGAAGAGTTGGTACAGGGTGGTAGCCCAAGTGTAATCAGCTCTTTAGCTGGTAAAGTTGCGGGTATTAACGTAACTTCTAGTTCAAGTACTCCTGGTAGTTCATCAAGGGTAGTATTACGCGGAGGTTCTTCTATTTCTGGTTCTAACCAGGCCTTGATTGTTGTGGATGGTGTTCCAATTGATAACTCAAGTGTAATTGGAGGATCTTCTGTTTTAGCGAGTGTTGACTTTGGTAACAGGGGTAATGACCTTGCGCCTGATGATATTGCGTCGGTTACCGTTTTGAAAGGTCCAGCTGCCGCTGCACTTTATGGTTCACGTGCATCTAACGGTGCCTTGGTGATCACAACTAAAACTGGTTCAAAAGGTGCGGACAAAACTTCGATCACTTTTACAACGTCAAATACCTTTTCTAAGGTTTTGAAATTACCAGATTATCAAAATGAATATGGGCAGGGTTATATTGATACGGTAGCTGCAGATGGAAAATCAGCAACTTATATAACTGACTTTAAGGAAAATGGTAGCTGGGGCGCACCTTTTACAGGTGTTGTTCAACCATGGGGTCAGGAAATTGATGGCGTTCGTCAAACCAAACCTTATTCTGCAGTAAAAAATAATGTAAAGGATTTCTTTACTACAGGTTTTGCTACCGATAACAATTTAAGCTTTTCAGGCGGCGGAGAAAAAACAACTTATTTCTTAGGATTAAATTCACTGAATTCTAATGGTGTTTTTCCGGGCAATTATGACCGATTCAATAAGTACGGTGTTAGGTTTAATGGAACCTCTGAGTTTAGTAATAAATTTACAGCTGGCGTATCTTTCAATTATACAAGAATTGATGCAAATGAAGTAGGTGGCGGACAAGGTGCTGGTTCTGTTTACAATAACGTGTTACAAACCCCTAGAGATATTGATTTGCCTTCTTTAGCTGATCTTAACAATAAATATAATGGTTATGGTTATACAGATGCAAAAGGCGTTAAACATCCAAATTCTTATGGATATTACGGTACATACACTCAAAACCCATATTGGATCCTACAAAATTATAAAAACTTAAATGATGTAAGCCGCGTTACTGGTAACTTTAATATCGCTTACAATCCTTATAGCTGGTTAAATATTAAAGAGCGTGTAGGTATCGATACCTATTCAGATAGACGCCGTACATTAGCTCCGAAATATTCATTTGTTGACATCGATAACAATCCGGATGGACAATATGCTGGTACAAATACCCGCTCAAGTAACGGTAACTACCAAATTGATCAGTTTAATGTAACAGAGTTGGTTCATGATTTGATGATTTCAGCTTCACATAAATTCAATGATGATTTTGAAGGATCAATAATGATTGGTAACAACATTCGCCAAAGACAGACAAACAGTTTAAGTACTGGGGTTAACGCTTCAGGTGGATTAGTTGTACCAGGATGGTATAACCTGAATAATAGTAATGGCCCGGTAAACATTATTACTGACCAACTTACTAAAAGAAGACTTGTGGGGTTATATGCAGATTTAAATCTTTCTTATAAAAACTTTTTGTTTTTGGAAGCTACTGCAAGAAATGACTGGTCTTCTACATTGCCAATTAATAACAATTCTTTTTTCTATCCTAGTGTAAGTGGATCGTTTGTATTTACTGAATTGTTGAAAAACTCTTCAATAAACAACATCTTGAGTTATGGTAAATTAAGGTCAAGCTGGGCTCAGGTAGGTAACGATACTGACCCGTATCAGCTATTAACGACCTTTTCTAAATCTACGGTTAACGGAAGTTTCGGGAGTACTGTTTTTCCTTTTGGTAACGTAGCTGCGCTTACTGCAGGTACTACTTTAGGTAATATTAACCTTAAGCCAGAAAAAACAGCTGCTTTTGAGATTGGTACAGAGCTTGGTTTCTTAGATAACAGGATCTCTGTTGATTTTAGTTATTACAAGAGCAATTCAAAAGATCAGATCTTGACTATTCCTATTCCAAATTCAACAGGATATGGCTTTAGTTTAGTAAATGCCGGAGAGGTTCAGAATAAAGGTGTGGAGTTAAGCTTAAGAGGAACCATCGTTAAATCAAATGATGTAACTTGGGAGATGTACGGTTCTTATACCAAAAACAACAACAAAGTATTGTCATTAATGCCTGGTGTAGATCAAATTTCTATTGGTGGTTTTTCTGGAATGACGGCTGTTGCTGCTGTTGGCAGACCTTATGGTGAATTTTATGCGGTAACAACATTAACAGATGATCAGGGAAGAACTGTGGTGGATAGCAAAACAGGTATTCCTTTGAGCACCCCGACAGCACAATATGTTGGAAACTACAATCCGAAATATCAAGCTTCATTAGGAACTAATTTACGCTACAAGCATGTGAGTTTAAATGTCCTTTTTGATACTAAGCAAGGAGGGGTATTCTTCTCAAGAACAAGAGATATTACTGCTTTTGCTGGTGTTTCTGCTGAAACAGGAGGACAGAGATTAGGTGCGATTTTCCCTAATTCTGTTTATAAAGATGCTAGTGGCAAATATGTTCCAAATACTTCTGTTGGTTATATCAAACAAAATTATTATGGAAGCGAACCTGCTGGAGCAGATATGGTAGATGGTTCATTTGTGAAATTACGTTCTGCGAGTCTTTCTTATACCTTTACTAAGGAGCAATTAAAACGTACACCTTTTGGTTCTTTTGCAATTGGTGTTTACGGAAATAACTTGTTCATTTGGACGCCTAAGTCTAACCAGTGGGCAGATCCTGAGATCAACTCTGCAGGAGCAGGAAACCTTCAGGGATTTGACTTTACTGCACAGCCATCTGTACGTAATTATGGTATTAACCTAAAAGTTTCATTTTAATCAAAAACTCAATTAGTATGAGAACAAAAAATATTTATAATCCTAAAAGATTGCTTCTATTAGCTCTTATTGGGGTAGTTGGGATGACAGGATGTAAGAAATTCCTGGATATCAACCAAAATCCAAACAATCCTGACAGTGCAGATCCAAATTTGCTTTTGCCTACTGTGGAAGCTTCTGTTGGACAGGTTGTTGGGAATGCATTTCAGGTGTATGGAGGCATGTATGCACAATATTGGACACAAAGTCCTAATGCTTCCCAGTATAGAGGCATTGATCAGTACAGATTGACGAATACAAGTTTTGATCGTCCTTGGCTTACGATTTATCGTAACGGCTTGATCAATGCAGATTTGATTATTAAAAATCCGGGAACAAGTTTAGAATACACTAAAGGAATCGCCTATATTCTGAAAGCATATACTTATCAATTGGCGACAGATGCATTTGGTGACGTGCCATTGAGCCAGGCTTTGCAAGGGAATGGTTTTGGTAGCCCAAAATACGATACGCAGGAATTGGTATATGACAGCATTTTTAATTATATTGATAAAGGCAAGGCTCTTTTAACAATAAATTCAAATTCGCCTGGCGCTCAGGATTTGGTTTTTGGAGGCTCACCTACGAACTGGACTGCTTTTGCTAATACTTTAAAACTTAGAGCGTATTTAAGGTTAACTAAAATAAATCCTGCAAAAGCTGAGGCTGGAGTTAAGGCGCTATATGCTGCTGGTGCAAAATTCCTCACGGCTGATGCGTCTATTAAATATTCAACAGTTGGTGGTAACCAAAATCCGCTTTTCAATGAGACCGTGGCTTTAAATACACAGAATCTCGTTGCTAGTTCTACAGCGGTTAATGCATTTAAAAGAAACAATGATCCTAGGGTAAATAAGTTTTATGATGATGTTGCAGGACAAACTGCAAAATCCATTGTTCAGGGAAGCTTTAACTCATCTGGGGTGGCTAAACTTGTTGCGGTTCCTTCTTCTTTGGTAGGAGGTAATTTAGCTAATGGTACGTCTGCCACAGCACCTGTAAAATTAATTTCAGCTGCAGAAAGCTATTTCCTGCAGGCTGAAGCTGTGGCAAGAGGCTGGGCATCTGGTGATGTAACAGCACTTTTTACAAGTGGTGTGCAAGCTAGTTTTGATGCTACGGGATTTCCCCGTGATACTGAAAAGGAACATTCTTTTTCTGATTATATGAATAATGCCCCTGATGCACTTGCTGCAGTAAATGCACCGGCAATGGAGTCGAAGATTAAAGCAATCATTACTCAGAAATACTATGCGATGTGTGGTTTTCAGGGTTTTGAAGCTTGGTCCGAGTATAGAAGAACTGGATATCCTAACTTCTTAATTACTTCGGTTGCTTCTACCTTAGCTGCAGGTAAATTGCCACTTCGTTTATTGTATCCAAATAGTGAGGCTACTTCTAACTTAAACTTCCCTGGTAACCAAACTATTGATGTTCCTGTTTGGTGGGGTAAGAATACGGTAGTAACTCCGGCTCCATAATTAAAATAAAGTTTATTATATCAAAAAGGCTACCTCTTGAGGTGGCCTTTTTGATTGATACACTAGTTTGTAACTTCTTTATCATTTTTTCAAAAGCGTTTTTAGAATTTATTTGACAAGACAATTTATATTGATAAAGGTAAAGAGTCAAAGATGAGTCCCTCTCAGCAGGAATTTTATATCTCAGAGTCGATACAGACAGCGAGGAACCCAAAGAACACGGAATTCTATATGGGAGACCGTTCCGATGTTTTTTATAGTAGCAAAACGATGGGATATGGAAAGGTTATTACTTTAACAGCGGTAGTTGGGGCTAAGGAAGCCCTGGCAGATGCTACAAAGCCAAAAGATAAATAGGCATTTGTTTCATTGATTTATTTGAATTTATAATGGTATTGGTTTGGGTAAACCCCGATCTTTAGTTTGCCGTTCTTTTTATTTCAAGTTTTTTTGATTGAAAATAAGGGAGTTATAGAAATACTTGAAATAATAGTGCAGATATATTTGCGGGGCGGGAATTTTTTTCTACTTTTGCATCCCGCTTCGGAAGGAAGGGGACAGCAGAAAAGGAGAGTGGGGGTGATTTGAAGAGTGGTTTAGCA
>Ga0182008_10000100_pt1 | contig 66862 bp, 49 predicted proteins | sample Sormic07211129_1_FD_120482 | JGI IMG/M metagenome (GOLD analysis project Ga0182008, IMG submission 120482) | Rhizosphere microbial communities from Sorghum bicolor, Mead, Nebraska, USA - 072115-129_1 metaG | ecosystem: Host-associated > Plants > Roots > Rhizosphere | place: USA: Nebraska...
CGGAAGAGGAATCTAAGGATCTGAAAGTAAGATGTTGAATTTGTTTTGTTTCCTTATTGAACAGCAACCAATGGAAAATCTGATCTACAGTGCTGCCTGCAGGCTGGTCAAGTCTTTTAATCTCAAGAATGGAAATCTCTTTAGAATCGAGGTAATAAAGTGTATCAAAAACAATTTGCATAGGTTTCTTGTGTGGCTGCAAATTTAATATTTATGTTTAAAGACCAAATTGATAAATTGAAAAAATATGACCAGAGTTACCAGTCCATTTTATAACAATCATATCCGCATGATCTTACCAATGTGATGATTTCACACCGTTCCAAACCATCAGTTTCTACTCTCAGAACCCTTTCCTCATCAGTGAGGTCCACAGACCAGTTTTGGATTTCTATTTGTTTGTCGAAGACCTTTTTCAATTGAGAAAGATCTTCGACAGATTCGATATTAGAAACGAAAATGAAAACGTTCATCATGGAGGAGTTTCTTTTACCAATATTTAATTCCAGTTAACCGAGCCATTTCCACTTGTGCAAGGCAAAGTTGATATTCATATTGCAGCTTGGTCAATTCTGCCTTTTGAACATTTGTACTGGCACTGGTTAGCTCCAGGTTTGTGCCTATACCATTCTTATACCTGCTTTGCGCAAGTTTTTGTGCTTCTCTGGCTTCTGTAACCTGACCGCCGGCATTCACCAGGCTGGAGCGATTGCTGTTGATATCAGTCAATACCTGTTTAATACTGCTTTTAAAGGTGTTATTGAGGGTTTCCTGTGCGAATCTGGTCTGTTTCAACTGACTTTCTGATAATCTTTCCTGCTTTTTTGCCCGGCCTCCCTGATAGATGGGGATATTCAGGGTTACACCTGCAGTATAATTGTACCTGAAGCGGTCAATGTCGGGCGCATAACCATTGGTATATCCAGTCCCGGCATTCAGCGTCAGGGAAGGTTTTCCACCGGTTTTACTTAAAGCGAGTTCCGCTTCAGCCTGGGCAATTTTGTCTTTAAGGAGCTTAAATTCAGGGTTGTAATTCCATGCATGTTCCAATGATTGTTCTGCTCCGTCTTCCAGTCCTTGTACAGGAAAAGTAAAACCAAGTGGAGCTTTATCCATCTTCATTCCTGTAGTATATTCCATCAGGATATATTGTTTGTCCAGTGAAGTCTGGAGGTCAATTTTTCTATTGTTTTCCTGGTCGATACTGGACTGTATAGACAGTACATCATATTTTAATGCATCCCCATTTTTGTATTTGATCTCGGTATCCTTTTTATTCCGCTCCAGAAAATCGATCACACTGTTCTGGATTTGTATAGCGGCCTTTAAGTAAGCAATCTGAAAGTAGATGTTCGATACTTGTGCCGCCATCTGGTTTTTATTATAATCCAAATTGTCTTTAGCGAGCATGAGACCTGCCTTGGCCCGATCTACACCAGCCTTTACTACACCAAAATCCCAAAGCGTATAACTTCCATTTACAGAAGCCTTATAATTGTTTTTAGGCATAATCTGAAAGCTAAGAGATTCTGCCCCGGCTGGTATAGAGATTTCGGATACCGGATTAATGTAATTGTAAGATCCTGTTGCCTGAAAAGAGGGAAGACCGGCCGCCTTCGCAAGCGTGATGCGCTGTTGTTCAACATCTATAGCCTGTCCAAGTTCTTTAAACTGTGGGAAATAATTGAAAGACTGGTTGATGAGAACCGACAGATCCCCTGCGGTTTGCTGTTGCGCATATACTGAGCTGCAACTGAAGGCGATAATGAATATATTGAATAAACGTTTCATAGTATTTTTGTAATGATAATTAATGTGCTGCTGCTGCTACTTTTGCTCTTGTTTCTGCATCCATGCGCTCATTTTTAAGCAACAGCATAAAAGGAATGGTACACACAAAGAACACAGCGATTAAAAGAAAACCATCCAGGTAAGCCTGCATTTGTGCCTGGTTGGACAATGCGTGGTCCAAAACACCATAGGCGCCTTGTTTTGCGGCAATAGGATTTACGCCTTTTGCAACCATTCCCTGGGTAATTCCATTTAAACGCTCTGAGAGTAAGGGATTATTGTTCTGTAGATTGGAGACCAGATCGGAGCGGTGTGTAGCGAAACGATTGGTGGCATAGGTATTCATAATAGCAATCCCGAAAGCCCCTCCCAACTGTCTGAACATATTGTTTAAGGAAATCCCATAGGGCATATCTTGTGGTTTTAGTCCCACAACGGCCTGACTTAATAGAGGTACGGTTAAGCAGCCCGTTCCAACACCCCTGAAAATCTGAGGCAAGGTGAACCACCACCTTCCTGATTCTGGGGTTGCAAGTGACGAGGTATAGCCATGAAGGATAAAAAGGATAAAACCAACGATGACAAAGTATATTGGCTTTATCCCTTTTCCCAGTCCGGCGCCTATAAATGGCATAGCAAAAATGGTAACCAATGCACCAGGTACCATAGAAAGCCCAGCCTCTGTAGGTGTATAACCCATTACACGCTGTACCATAACCGGAAAAAGGTATACGGATCCAAAAAGGCCAAAACCACAAACAAAGGTGAGTACATTACTGCCAATCAGGTTTCTGTTCTTCATGACCCTCAGGTTAATTGCAGGCGTTTTTGTGTGTAACTCCCACCAGATGAAAAAGCCAAGGCCAAGTACTGCAGCAAGGGTTAGGTATCTTATGGATTGTGCCTGAAACCAATCGTCAGACTGCCCCTTTTCCAGTATATACTGAAGTGCACCCACTCCGATGGCTAAGGAAAGTATGCCCACATAATCGATTGGGATGGCCTTCTTGTTGATATTGTATTCGTCGGGCTTTTTGTCAATGAATTTCCAGGTCAGCAGTGCTGCTGCGATACCAATTGGAATGTTGATGTCGAAAATTAATGCCCAGTGGTAATTGTCTACAATATAGCCACCCAGAATAGGGCCGATGGTTGGACCGATAACAATACCCATTCCAAATATACCTCCGGCAATTCCTTTTTCTTCAGGTTTGAACTGATCGAAGAGGATTCCCTGAGATACAGATAATAACGCTCCACCACCTATACCTTGTACGAACCTCCAAAAAACCAGCATCCATAATGAGGACGAACTGCCACACATATAGGAGGATAGGGTAAATATAATGATGGAGGCCAGATAATAGTTCTTTCTGCCAAAATATCGGCTTAAGAAGCCGGTTAGCGGAATAATGATCACATTCGCAATCGCATAGGCTGTTACGACCCAGGAGGCATCTTCCAGTGTGGCGCCCAATGTTCCGCTGATGTTATTCAGGGCAACATTGACAATAGAAGTATCAATCAGCTCCATTATCGCAGCGGTAATGGTGGTGATAACAATAATGATTTTAATGTATTTTGACATCTGCTTCTACACTAAGTCCTGCTTTTAAAATTCCGGTAAAAGTTTCCGGGCGATCAATCTCAATAGTTACCGGAACCCTTTGGGTAACTTTTACAAAGTTTCCTGTAGAATTATCAGGGGGAAGCAAAGAGAATTTTGCTCCGGTAGCGTCACTAAATCCAGATATTTTACCAGATATTTTATGATCAGGATAACCATCTACTTTAATATCTACGGGTTGTCCAACTTTCATGTGTTCTATTTGCGTTTCTTTGAAATTGGCTACAATCCAGTATTTGTCATTGCTGATTAAGCTGAACAAGGGTTGGCCGCCTTGTACGTATTGTCCCTTTTTTAAATTCGTTTTACCGACTTTTCCGCTTGCTGGCGCGATGATCCGGGTGTAAGAAAGATTAAGCTTAGCCTTTGCCAGAGCAGTTTCTTTAGCTGCAACGGTCGCTTTGGCCTTTTCAATCTGAGCTTGTGCAGTACCGGTTTGTGTGCCTGCCTGGGTTACTTTACTGCGGCTGGAGATGAGCAGTTTCTGCGCGGTTTGGTAGGCCGATTCACTGTTTTCAAACTGACGCTGTGTAATGGAGCCTTCTTTGAATAAAGCTTCATCCCGTGCTACATCTCTTTTTGCTTTTTGTAAGGCAACCTCCTCTACACTCACTCCGGCAGAGGCAACTTCTTTGTTAGAACCAATAGTCGGAATTTGGGACTCAGCACTGCTCAGGTCCGCTCTTGCGGCTAATAAATCTGCCTCAGCTTGCTGTACCGCAAGAATATATTCTGTATCATCAATTACGGCCAGCGTATCACCTTCTTTAACCTCCTGGTAATCTAAAAGAGAAAAATGATCAATATAGCCTGCAATGCGGCTCAGTACAGGGACTGAGTTGGTTTCCACCTGCGCATTATCGGTGCTTTCAAAATTAAGAGTATGATTAATCTTGTTAAAAGTGAAATAGCAAACGACAATTGCCACTACACCTAAACCTGCAATTTTTGCTGTCTTTACAGCAGGAGATTGTTTTTTTTCTTCTTTTTCCATGATGTTATTTAATGGCGCAAATGTAAACTAAGTTGACTATATTTGTCAACTTAGTTTACTAGTTAAAAAGAAAAAGACATTCTGTTGACAATGAGTAATTATTAAAAAAAGACTAATTTTACCTTTATGGAAAACCGATTGAATGAAAACGACAGAGTTCTGTTCAGAATAATTTACCTTCTGAGGCGGCTGATCGATAGGTGGGCTTCTTTGAATTTATCTAAAGTAGCTGCTCAGGAGTTTAATGTTACCTTTTTGCCCTATTTTATGAATATTGGTGAGGACGGTGTATCCAATCACGATCTGGTCAAAACGATTAAAGTGACTAAACAAGGGGTGAGTAAAACAGTGAAGGAATTGGAAAATCTCGGCCTTGTTTACACCGAAAAGAACGATACAGATGCCAGATCTATTATGATTTATCTTACAGAAGCAGGCAGAACGCTCTTTAATGTGATTAAAGAGCACTCAGATGGTCTCCACGACGAATACAGGAAACTCGTTGGAACTAAAAATTTTGAACTCATGGTCGATACGCTTCTGAAAATTATAGATTTTCACGAGCGTATCGAGAAGGAAGTGCTTTAAAATTTAAAACATCAGGCAAGATCTATTTCCTTGGCAAGATAAACGTCCTGGATGGTATGTAAAAAATCAACACCCTCATTAAAAGGACGTTGAAAAGCTCTCCGTCCCAAAATAAGACCTGTACCGCCAGCACGTTTATTAATTACAGCATTTTTAACAGAATCTGCCAGATCAGAAGCACCTTTAGACTCGCCTCCTGAATTGATCAGGCCTGCGCGGCCCATATAGCAATTCGCCACCTGATATCTGCAAAGATCAATCGGGTGATCTGTAGTTAATTTACTATACACCAAAGGGTCTGTTTTAGAGAAGTTTATTGTAGTGAAGCCTCCGTTTACATCAGGCATCTTTTGTTTGATAATATCTGCTTGTATAGTTACTCCAATATGGTTGGCCTGTGCTGTAATATCGGCCGCCGACTCATAATTAACTCCATCTTTCTTGAAATCATTGTTACGGCAATAACACCAGAGTACGGTAACCATACCCAGGTCATGTGCCTCTTCAAATGCCCTGGCTACCTCTACAATCTGCCGGTCAGATTCGGCGGAGCCAAAATAGATGGTTGCACCTACTGCTGCCGCACCCAGGTTCCAGGCATCCCGGACCGAACCAAACATAATCTGATCATATTTGGTGGGATAGGTAAGCAGCTCGTTGTGATTCAATTTCACCAGAAAGGGAATTTTGTGAGCGTATTTTCTAGCTACAGCTGCCAGATTTCCAAAAGTAGTCGCTACTGCATTAGAACCTCCTTCTATAGCGAGCTTTACAATATTCTCCGGATCAAAATACATCGGGTTCTTGGCAAAGGAAGCTCCTGCAGTATGTTCTATCCCCTGGTCTACGGGGAGTATAGAAACGTATCCTGTTCCTGCCAGTCTTCCATGATTAAAAATGGAGGCCAGATTTCTAAGTACCTGTGGATTGCGGTTACTTTGGACAAAAACCTTGTCAATAAAATCAGGTGAGGGCTGGTGAAGTAATTTTTTATCAAATGTGCTGCAGTGGTGATTTAAGAGTGCGTCGGCATTGCCGCCTAATAATTCAACAATTTTCTGAAAAGCCATAACTATGTTTTTTTTAGAAACGAACAGAGAGGCTTTTTTGTTCTTAAAAACAATTATTTATCATCCAGTCCTTATTTCTATGGCTTATTTATAAGTTAACATTGCCTTAATAAACTCAAAGATTTCGCCTGTTACTTTTGTTGCTAAAGAGTTTCTTAGGTTAAAGCATGGCGAAGACACTGAAAGATTTACCAGATCCTATTTTATTGAAAAAATACAGCGAGGGCAATACCAGTGCCTATAACGTACTTTTCAAGAAATACTTCGATGCTCTATATGGTTATGCATTAAAGAATGTTAAAGACCGCTGTGCTGCTGAAGAGTTGGTGATGGATGTGATGTTAAGTCTCTGGAAGAAAAAAGGCAACATTCAAGTAGAACAAGACCTGAAGGCCTATCTTTTCCGTTGTATTAAAAATGCGATTTATAACCATTACCGAAAAAAGATTCTCCCTACAGTATCGCTGGAGTTTATACCTGAAGATCATGGTTTAACTTCAAAAGGAGCAGACTATGAACTGGACAGTAAAGAGCTGGAAAAGATTTATCGGGAGAAGCTCGGTCAGTTGAGCCCACAGCGCCGCAAGGTCTATGAAATGAGCAGGGAAGAAGATATGACCTATTCGGAAATTGCCAGGGATATGGACCTTTCCGTAAATACCGTAGAAAACTATATGGTGGCTTCGCTCAGTTTCTTTCGCAAGCATTTGAAGGAACATGCAGATTATACGCTGGTCCTGATCTTTTCCTTATTTTTTCTGTAGCCTGATCCAGGCCCATACTTCCTTAAAAAAAATATTATTTTTTTTATTTCGAATAGGTGGTCTTCTGTAATAATTGTGTTTTACCTATTGAACAACAATTAGAATGCAGGCGGATAACACCCATAAAACATTAATAAGAAAATACATTCATAACGATTGTACTCCGGCGGAACTGGAAAGTATCAAAGAGTTGATGAAGCTTCCACAAGCACAGCGTCTTTTTGACGAGGTACTTAGTGAGAACTGGTCAGGGTTTGAAGCGGAGCTGGATCTGGACCAGCCCCGTTTAAACCACAAGTTGCAGGCGTTCTATAACCGTTTGCAAAAAGATGAAACAGAACAGGCGCAGGTTGAAGTTTCTGCAGGTTTTTTCGGGAAAAGAACTTATCTGCGGTTTGCAGCAGTACTCGCGGCAGCTATACTGAGCCTGGGAACCTATGGATTACTCCAATTAAAAAAAACTCCTGTCAGGGAGCAGTTCGCTATTCATGAGATCGCTAACCCGATGGGGCAGCAATCCCGGATTGTTTTGCCCGACAGTTCAGAAGTTTTTCTTGGGGCAGGGAGCAAGCTGAAATTTCCGGAGCGCTTTACTGCCAAAACACGGGAGATCAGTTTGGAGGGGGAGGCCTTCTTTCAGGTCACTAAAAATCCGCACAAACCTTTTATTATTCATACCGGAACAGTACAAACTAAAGTATTGGGTACTTCTTTTAGAATTGAAGCTTTCCGCGGATCGCCATTAATGGTGTCTGTTGCAACAGGTAAAGTAAGGGTAGATGATTATAAGGGGGTGGAAGTTCGTTCGCTTGCAGTCCTGCTTCCCGGACAGAGGGTTTCCTATGATTCCGGAAAAGCCAGGCGAGGAACAGTTGACATAGAAGAAGTGAAGGGCTGGAAAGATGGCCGTTTGGTTTTCAGAGGGGCAAGCCTTAGAGAAATTACCAATACGCTTGAACGCTGGTATAATGTGAAGTTTGATTATGGGAATCCCGGGAAATCAATGGAAAAGATCAGTGTGCTTTTACAGGCCAATGTTCCCCTGGCGAAAATTATGAAGGTTTTGAGTGCTACCGGTCACTTTAAATATAAAATAGATACAAATCATGTCCGTATTCATTAACAAGATAAGCACAGAAAGGATAAATATGTAGAGGTTCTTTACTAAACAAACATTCCCCGCCAAAAGGCGGGGAACGAATTTAATGTTATAAACCGTGTGATTTCGACGTCCTCCGGTTTATCAATCAATTTTTAACAGATCAATCGCTTTGTAGCGAATTAACCAGTAATGTTCAAAAATATGCAAAAAGGATTAAATGTATGTCCTTCAATTCGATTTATTATGAAATGCTCTTTAATTCTCATTGCCGCCCAGCTTACTTGCATAAGTATGCTGCTGGCCAGTAATGTGAAGAGTCAGGATCTCGATCATAAAGTAGACTTGCGGCTGGAAAATGTAAGTGTTGCACAAGGCCTGTCGGCCCTGGGTAAACAAAGCAATATCAAATTTTCCCTGAGGGAACAGTCCGTTCAAGCCGTAAAAAAGAATGTAACCCTGGTGGCCAGTCAGATCACCATAAGGGAAGCCATCCAAAAATTACTGGCCAATACCAATCTCCAGTATAAACTGGTGGAAGGCTACGTGGTCGTAGACAGTAAGCCGGTGCCTATTCTGGTTACAGGTACAGTTATCGATGAAAAAACAGGAGAAACCCTGATTGGCGTAGGGGTAAGAATTAAAGGCGCGAGCACTGCAGTGTCTACCGATATGAATGGTAAATTCCGCATTTCTGTACCAGAAGGCGGTGCTACATTGGTTTTCTCCTATATAGGTTATCAAAGCAGAGAACTTAAAGTAGATGCCGGAACAAAAGACCTCCGTGTCGTACTAAAAACTTCTGCTTTCCAATTAGGCGAAGTTACCGTACAAGCCAGAAGAAAAACCAACACGGAGGTCGCCGTACTGGACGAACGTAAAAAATCGGCTATCGTTCAGGATGCAATATCAGCAGTACAGATTGAACGAACCGCGAGTATCACCACTACACAGGCCTTACAGAGGGTATCGGGAGTTACGGTGACTGATGATAAATTTGTTGCTATTCGTGGCTTGGGAGACAGGAGTGTAATTGGCCAGTTAAATGGTGTACGTTTAGCTTCATCAGACCCAGACAGAAGCTCTATTCCCTTTGATCTTGTTCCCGCTTCGCTTTTAGACAACGTAACCATCTATAAGACTGTTACGCCAGATAAACCGGCCGATGCCGCTGCGGGAATTGTCGAGTTAAAGACAAAGTCAGTACCAGACAGTATGGTATTTAATGTCATCCTGCAATCGGGTTTTAATTCCAATATTGGGATAGGCGGTCAGTATAACAGCTTCTTTAATAGTGATATGGGGTTTTTTGGAACAAAGATCAATCAAAAAAATCTTTCTCCAGATTTCCTGAACCTGGCTACGCAGTATAAAGGAGGATTAAATCAGATCCAGAACATGATCTCCAATAGCGGCTACAGCCCTTCAGTCAAACTGGAAGTTGGTCGTATCAATAACATCATGCAGAGTTTTGATCCGGTATTGACTACCAGGTATAAACAAGCACCGCTGAATCAACTTTATTCAGCAACTTTTGGAAACAGCTATACTTTATTTAAAAAGCATAAACTTGGTGTTATCGCCGGAGGCAATTATTATCGCCGAACCACTGATATTGCAGGAGGTGATATCCAGCAATATAGCATTTACCAGGGCGTAGTAACCGGAAATCCACAAGTGAGCAGTCCAAGGAATATCCCAAATTATATTACTCCCAATAACCTTTATATGGGCCGATATCAGACCTATAAAGAAAACACCGGTACCGAGACATTGAATTATGGGGTGTTAGGTGGCTTAACTTATCGTTTCGATGCGCGCAACGAGATCAGTATGCAGTATTTAGGCAGTTGGGGTGGAGAAACACAAGCCACCAATATGTATGGCGCTTATGAATATACAGGTCTGCCAGGTGAAGTAAAAAGCACCATTTATTCATTAAAACAATCCTACCGGACATTGAATACGTTTAACCTTCAGGGAGAACATAAATTTCTGGCTTCAGAATATTCTCCAAAACTGAGTTACAATGTATCGAGTTCTAAAGCCGGTCAGAACGATCCGGATTACCGCTTCGTAACGCTTGCCGATTATACACCGCGTGGCGGGGCTTATGTGAATTACCCTGGGACAGGGCCACAAAATTCTATAGAACAGGTATTTACCAAACACTTATATGCTTTGTCATCAGGTTATGTGAATGGATTTGGTGCTTACGGGATTATCCAGGCAGAACCCAATGGCCGCAGATACAGAAATCTGAAGGAAACCAATTACAATTATAAGGCAGATTTATCTATACCATTTAAATTCCTTGGTCAGAAACAGGAGTTAAAAACGGGAGTGAATTACCTAAACCGCGACCGTACCTTTACAGAAAACGTGTTGTTCCTGCCGGGATCTAATTTCTCGTCTAACGGAGCATTGCCACTATATACTGTGTCTGGTAACCTCGATCGTTTGGTTGGCCCCGAGATCATAGGTATTCATGCACCAGCAGCCGGTACGGGAGAAGGTGCAAGCCCAATCGGTGGATTTTTATACAACAGTCAAAAATCCCCGAACAACTATACAGGCTTTTTTGAAACTAAGGCAGGTTATGCCATGCTGGATTTGAAATTGACTAAAGATTTAAGGCTTACCGGTGGGCTGCGTTTTGAATCTACCAATATTCAATCGGCGGTAGATACTTCTGGTGTGTTCCTGGATCCTGCACTAACTGCCCCCGGAACCAATATACCACTTACCCTGACCAGTCCGAACTCTGTGTATAAAGTGAAATTCAAACCGTATTATTCCTTAAATACGACCTATAATTTCAGAGACAATATGAATTTCAGGGCAGGGTATAATACCACTCTGGCCAGGCCGGAACTCCGGGAAATTACCAATGTATTTGAATTCGATGCTTTTCAAATGGGTTTAGTTGTGGGTAACCCGAACCTGGTTAATCAATACACTCAAAACCTGGATTTCAGGTGGGAATGGTTTCCGAATAACGGAGAGGTTATTGCAGTTTCTCTTTTTGGTAAACGCATTAAAAATCAGTTGTACAAGGTGTTTAGCCTACAAACCAGTGGTTTGGCAGCTACTTATCCAGAGTATCCGACAATCAGATTTGAGAACGATCCGAATACGGGTAAAGTATGGGGCGTAGAATTAGAAGTTGTTAAAGACCTGGGCAGGATCTGGGATCCATTGCGTAATTTCTATATGGGTGCCAACCTGCTGCTTGCACAAAGTGACATTAAAAAATCACCAGAAAGACTGGAAGCCAACCGCTCTTTAGACAGACATACGCCCGAAAACAGCCCCTTGTTTGAACAGGCCCCATATTCAGTGAACGGATGGTTGAACTATGATAATAAGAAATCAGGAACCAGTTTGACCGGAACTTTTAATATGGTGGGGGAACGTTTGATCCAGATCAATTTAACCGGAGAACCAGACCTGTATACCCGGCCAGTACCAGTACTGGATTTTGTATTCAGCCAACGCTTGTCTAAACGGATCATTTTTAAAGGTTACACCAAGAACATTTTAAACCCGGCCGTTCAAACGGTATATGCCAATCCTGGCACAGGAGGGAAATGGTATGGTAACCAATATCTAAACCGCAGTTATAAAAGAGGGGCAGAATTTATGATGGGGTTCACCTATAATTTGTATTAAAGATGAAGAAATTAAAGAAATTTATACAACATTTACCTTTGACCCTTGGCTTTTGTATGCTGCTGGCATTCAGTGCCTGTAAAAAGGATAAACAGGATTTTAGATACGATAATCGTGATGTTACAGATGCCCGCAAAAATTCAGCTGTACGGGTAATTAACCTGGGTAAATTTAACCAGGTAATTATGAGTGGCGACACACTTACAAATTATGTCGTGCGCACCCTGGCAGAACCTTTGAAAATTTATCCAGGAACCAAGTTTTTCCCAAGCGACGGCCGTTTAGGGACCACCTGGAACATCCCCCAGGAATTATTGAAAAATGGAAAAGCGCATCTGCTGGCCGAAGATATCTCTGAGTATGGCGTTCAGGACAGGATTAATTTCGATATCCAGGAAGACGGACAGCAGCCTGTAGATTATTATGCGCTGGTTTCCAACCGTACAGGGGGGACCCCGGTTCAGCAATTTATTAAAGTTCCAAGATCTGTAGCCTCCCCATCTGACCCTGCAAAATTTAAGATCAGGATACTGAACCTTTCATCTACCGTAGCCATAAATGGAATGGAAAATCTGGTTGGTCCAATGACCCTGACCTGGGCAGACGGTACACCAATAAGTAATAAAACCAGTAACATTCCACCCGGTCAATATTCAGAATACGTCGAATTATCTTACACGACTGCGCAGTTTAAAGTATTGACTTCGGCAGGTATCCAGGTTCCAGGTGTATCTTCCGACCTGATCTTTCCAGCTACTTCAACCATTCCGGGTAATACGGGTTGGCCGCCTGTAAATACCAATCTTACCTATACACCTTTTAAAAGCTACGCACCGGGCGGAATTTATACCATTGTGATATCTCCCTATTACTTTAGAACGCCTTATTTAGCAGGCAATCCAGGTGAAGAGAGCAAAGATTATCAAAACGGTATGCGGATCATCAGTGACATCAGTGAACCACTTAACAATACCTACGCAAGGGTTCAGGCTGTAAATGTATTGCCTGGTGTTGATGGGGTGAAGATCACAATGAATAGTAAAGCCCTGGGCAGTGGACTTGCCTATACAAGCCATACAGATTACCAGGAATATATTGCGGGTACTTACAACATCGAAGCAAAAGATGCAACAGGCACTGTATTGGCCAGTACACAGTTGAAGCTGGATGCCAATACCAATTTTAGTTTGTGGCTTTATCCAGATGCAAACGGTAAAGCGACCATTGTTCCGGTACCGAATGATTTAAGTAATATGATTCCGCGTACAGACGCGACTGATGATGGAACGTATGCAAAGAATAAACTGGATTATCCTTTTGGATTGCGTTTCCTTAATTTATGTCCGGATTTACCTTATTTAACATTTACAAAGGGCAACGGGCAGGTATTTGTAGATAAATATAATACCAATCCCAATGCCTCCAATAACATCAGGCCCGGAATTTTTCCCATAGAATATCCTTATATACAGATTCTGCCTGAAGAAGCACCTTATCAGGTGATGGCCTATCGTTCTACGCCAACGGTGGTTCCGGGCAGCTGGGCAAGTGATATCCCGGTAATCAAAGGAAAAGACCTGATTGCCAGACCAGAATTGTATGTGCGGGGCGGATTACCAAATCATGAGCCAGGCATTTATACCATTGCCCTGGTGGGGAGTACCAAGCCATCGGCACCTGGTGGTCAAAAAGCGAAAATGATTATTCTGAAACATACCAAATAAAGCAGATGATGTTAAGATCAAAAATTCAAAATACCCTAGCGTATGCTTCCGTTGCCCTGCTTTTCTTTATGGCAGGTTGTTCGAAAGTAGAGTATAAAAAGATTGATGACCCGGCCTATTTAAGGGTTTTTAATAACCTTAACTATAAGATAGGAATTGACAATAAAGATGAATTGCTGCCATTTTTAACCATGCTGATCGATCCGGAAATGGGTCAGGATGGTATTCCAACACATGCAGCAATCAAGGGTGATTTCCTGGATCAGCGTGAGCCTTATGCACCTCCCTATCCATCACATGTGGGTAGTGGAACGACTAAAAACAATCCCGAATATCCCGGCCGGGAAAATGTTCTGGTTGGTCCGGTACTAAACGGTTATGACCTGAGCAGCTGGGCCCAGGTCCCCTCGGGTAAACACCGTATTGTCTTTATGTTTCGTCCAAAAAATGAGATTCCTTTCTTTGATCTGGAAACCAAACTTAAAAAGAATGTGCTGATTGATACGACCATCGTACTGGACAGTAAAGAAGTATATACTTTGCATGTCTTGCAGAAAGATTACCAATCCAGGAAAAATGGAATTTATCTGAGAAAAGAAAACTTTCAAAAGCTACCGCTTTCCGACTCCCTTATCTATGTGAACTTTTATAATATGAGTTCGAAAGGTTATTGGGAAGCAGATAACGAAGCAAAAGGAGGTACGACTTATGGCATGGGAGCCCTGGGTAACGGGATCAGAGATGAAATGAACATCTTTTTATCCCTGTATAAAAATTCAAATCCGCTTCCTGCCGGAAGAATCCCGGGCTATGGAGGAAAATATCTGACTACTTTAAAACGGAATTCAGAGGTGCTTGAAGTGAGCCCATATTACAGTTTCCCTTTATTTGCCGATGGGACTTCTGATGGCATCCATACAGAGATGTGGCAGCGTTTCGATTTTTTTGCAAAAGGAATGGACCTCACCAATAATCCTTATGGTCAGTATACACCACTTACCGACAACAACTGGGCTTCGGTAAACTGCTTTATGGCTGGTAAAACACCCCAGCCCGGGATGGAAAATGCGGTCAGTTTACCCAATATGATTGTCAATATCCATTCTGGCAAATATAACCCACGTTCCTTCGCAACGGTAAATACCATTGAAATTGTAAATGGGCGTGCTTACCTCACCACTATTCAAAGAAAGTATGCACCTCCAATTTATTAAGGACCTAATTAAAAGCGCAAACAAATGAACATCAAAAGAATAGGTAATACATGTCTTTTTCTCCTTTCCATGTTAATGGTATTGAGCTTCAATTCCTGTAAACATAACGATCTGGAAATTGACAAACTAAATGATAGTTTCAGGCCTGCGGCCGACTTTGTTAAAAATAATTATGACTTGTCGCTCTTTTCAGCAGCTGTAGAAAAGGCAGGTTTGACCCAAAAATTAAATGGTACAGGCCCTTTCACCATACTTGCACCCAGTAATGATGCTTTTCATATTATGGGGATCAACAGGCCATCAGATTTTGACAAGATGAACCCCGACACCCTGAAGTTTCTGGTAGAAAGACATATCCTTGATCGCAGGCTGCTGGTTAGGGATATTCCGGCGAATGGTATTGATGTTCGGTACCATACTCTTGCCGGAACGGAGCTATATACTTCCGTCTTTAGCGGCAGCAAGCCCTCCATGATTTTTTTTAACGGATCTTATGCCACCAGACAAGATGTAACCATTGCCAACGGGAACCTGTTTGTTCTGCAACGGGTAATGAAGTCGACAGCTAAGACAACGGTACAAAGCTGGCTGGCTACACATGCACAGTACAGTATTTTTGTAAGTGCACTAAAGAAGTTCGGATATTGGGATGAGCTGGCCACTGATGGTCCATATACCGTTTTTGCGCCTAAAAATGAGGTTTTCGAAGCGGCCGGACTTACAGCAGAGGTGATTGAAGGCTTGAATCCGGAAAGGTATATACGTGCCCGTTTATTTGGAAGCTATGTATTCCGTAAAAAACATTTCTTCATTTCAGATTTCTATGTCATTGCTCAGATTAATAATGATGGTGGGTATAACCGTCAGATTGAGGACGATACCTATTATATGGCGATAGGTGGATCTGCCGGTGCTTATTATCAAAATACAACTTACGGCATGGAGGTCAGGACAGCGAAAAATTATCCTTATGAAATTGTTTCCCGGGTTGGAGGGAACGCTCAGATCGGTATAGATAATTTAACAGATAATGGGATTGTACAGGACCTGCAGGGTTTGTTGATTCTGCCAGAGCAAGCATTAAAAAATAATTAACAGGATCTAATTGCATTAAAAAGATGAATATAAAATTATATCAAGCTGGGAATGCCTTAAAACTACTTGCCATTTGCATGTTGTTTTTATCCTTGGTTTCCTGTAGGAAAAAGGAATTCCAACCTGAGGTGGAGGGCGTAAAGATTCCTACCCAGGACATTACAATTACATTAAAAGAAGTACTGGAAGCCTCTCCATATACACTGTTTAAAGCGGCCTGGAAAAAAAGCAATATGAACAGCATTCTGGAAAAAAAGGGAAGTAAAGCTCAGTTTACATTGCTGGTACCCACAGATGCAGCATGCGTTGCCGGTGGGCTTACGCAGGAGTTCATCAATCAAACCCCTTCTGAGCTCCTGGATAGCATATTGTTGTACCATACATTGATCGGTGCAGCAGACGCTAAAACTTTGAGTACAAGAGGCGAAAATACCATTGGTGTGTCTTTACTGACCAATCCGTACCTCAGGGTTTTTGGATATGAGAACCTGTATTTAACGGACGTGTATGCCTACAGACAATACCTGAATGTTTTTGGTTCAGATCTGTATATCAATAACAAAAAGAGAAGTAGTGCGGTACCGACCCAGGCAAAAAATGGTACGCTATGGCCCATAGATCAGCTTTTGAAAAAGCCAACCAAAACCATCTATGAGGTTTTAAAAGAAGATGGCCGTTTTGGAATGTACGTTGGCATTATGGAGAAAACTGATGAGCTCTGGGACGAAGCCATGGAGGGCATGGCCGATCGCGCTAAATTCAAGTTAGGACTATCCGTTTATTCTTATTCAGATCGCAGTCCTAATATTCGTTTTACCTCTATTTTTGCGCCAACAGATGAAGCTTTCCATCAGGCCGGCTTTAAAAATATAGATGACCTGATGACCTTGAACAGCCGTGCTCCACTCCCTTATTTTGATTGGGATACCTATGAAGCGGTAGGCAATGGTTATGTAACTGATACCTTGCTCACGATGCACCGCTGGGGGAGGTTGTTTGAGCCATACAACAATATGGCTGGAAAAGGACTTCCCATGCCGGATATTTTTTATGCAAACGATCTGAACAACCGTTTACTGGGAAATTATACACTAACCACTTCCAAAGATGGCAATTTGCCGGTCTATAAAATGCCATTGGATTTCGGTCTTGATGCCAATGGACGTGTAACTGTTAAAGCCAAAGAATCACCTTATCCGGCAGCGACAGTCATTGAAAAGGACATCAACACACTGATGGGACCAATCCATGTGGTTGACCGTTTGATCCCACCAAAGGATTTTAAATATTAACCGCATAACTTTTAAGAAGAAAGATGAAGAATTTTAAATATATACTCCTGCTCCTGATCATTATTGTATTTGGTTGTAAAAAGGAGACAGTGGATGATGTGAAAGACAACAGTAAGATCAGCGCCATTATTGCAGATAACTTTAACCTGTCTGTTTTTAATACGGCCCTGGTACGCACTGGCCTGGCTAAACAGATCGATCAGGAAGGGCCATTTACAGCTATTGCACCTTCAGATGATGCTTTCAGGTTGGCCGGTTATCCAAACACCACCAGCATTCTGTCTGCAGTTCCGGCAAGAATTTCTGCTATTATGAATTACCACATTCTAAATGGACGTTATGAGTTTAATAAACTCCCTTTTTTGTTCAACCAGGAAATCAAATCTGCCAACGGCGGAAAGCTTTTTGTTACCCACTGGGTTAAAGGACCAGATACGGTATTAACCATCAATGGTTCAAGGATACTCTCGCAAAATATAAAAGCTTCCAATGGACTGATTCAGGTAATTGACCGGGTGCTGGAACCCTATACCTATAGTTATGTAACAGATGCAATCGCATCTGACCGGAACCTGACCTTATTTTATCAGGCTTTACAGCGTGCAGGATTGATAGAGACCTTAAATGGAAAGGGGCCCTATACTGTATTTGCAGCAAATAATGCGGCTATGACAGCTTTTGGGTTAAGTTCTGTTGAGGCCATTAACCAAATGGACCCTGCTGTGTTGCTGCGTTTAATGCGTTATCACATCATTGCCGACCGCAGGTTTGTATATGATTATATATTGAGTACAGGAACCTCAGGTAAAAGTGAGCAGTCCATGCTGGACGGAAATTCCGTTCAGGTAAAATTAAAGCCTGATCCACAGGTGGCTGGTGCCTTTATCGGGATAGAACTTTTGGGGACCGGGAATATAGCTATGGTGCAATTGGATCGGCGAGATCAGCTCACAGGAAACGGCGTAGTACACACCATTACCAGTATGTTGAAAATCACACAGTAATTAAGATTTTAGAGATGATAGTAAAGAATATACTTCACAAAATATTTTTATTCCTGGTTCTGCTTCTGCCGTTTGCAGTGATGGGACAGGAAACCAGTGGTACTTTGAATGGTACTGTATTTGATGCTACAGGGCAACCTCTGCCGGGGGCAACTGTGATTGCAGTTCACCAGCCTTCAGGTACCCGTTATGCCACTTCTGCCGATCAAAAGGGGCGTTATTATCTGCCCAATTTGCGCATAGGCGGGCCTTATTCCGTGGAAGCGGCGATGATCAGCATGAATACCGATAAAAAAGAAGAGATCACGATCCGTTTAGGAGCCTCGGTCTTGTTGAACTTTGCGTTGAAAGACCAGTCCCAGCAACTGGGTGAAGTGGTGATCAAATCAACCAAAAGAGGAGCACAAGCCAGTACCTTTGGTTCGGGCAAGAACATCAGTGCCGATCAGGTGCGCAATATGGCCACCGTGTCCAGAAGTATTACCGATATCACCAGGCTAGTGCCTCAGGCCACCAAGGACAACAGTTTTGGCGGTACCAATTTCCGCTACAACAACGTGACCATAGATGGGGCGATCAATAACGATGCGATTGGCTTCAGCCCATCTCTGGGCGGACAGTCCGGGACTTCAGGAATGGCTGGAAGTTCCACCCGAACCAATCCGATCTCGCTGGATGCGATAGAAGACATGCAGGTTTATCTTGCCCCCTATGATGTGAAGATCGGCAATTTTACCGGGGGATCGGTAAATGCCGTTACCCGTAGCGGAACCAATACCCTAAGTGGATCTGTATATGGCTTTGGCCGTAATGCAGCCCTGACCGGCAAGGACCGCGTGGGTACACTGGGGAAAATGAACAGCGATTTCTACGATTATCAGAGCGGTTTTCGCATCGGCTTTCCGCTGATCAAAAATAAGTTGTTCTTCTTCAGCAATGAGGAGATCACCAAAAGACAGGATCCTGCACAGCTCAAAGCCGGAGAAGCAGAGACCAGTCAGATCCTGAGCCTTGCCGATGCCAACGCCATCAGCGGCTCCAAGCTGATGGCAGCAGGTACAGCAGGAGATTTCAATACCTATTCCAAATCGCATAAATTTTTTAACCGTTTGGACTGGAACATCAATGACCACCACCAGCTGGCTGTACGGAACAATACCATCATTTCCGAAGCGACCCATATGGACCGTGACCAGCAGGATTTCCGCTTCAGCAGCATGGGCTTTTTACAGAAGAACAACCAGAGCTCTACGGTAGCGGAACTCAAAAGCCGTTTTGAACATGGCCTTTCGGGTAATTTACTGGTGGGCTATACCCGGGTAAAGGATTCCAGAAATCCTCTGGGCGATCCAAGTCTGCCGCAGGTACAGATTGCCGGGCGTACCCCAGGAACCACTATTTACCTGGGCACTGACCGTGAAGCGAGCATCTTTAACATGAAGCAGCGGACATTGGAGCTGACTGCGAATTTGAGCTGGAATATCGGTAAACATACCCTGACGGCGGGTACCCACAATGAGCTGTACAAGATCAATTACGGATTTGTAAATGCCTGGAACGGCAGGGTAGACTACCTGAGCATAGAAGATTATTTAAGCAATAACCCTTACCGGGTGCGCGGAGCTTATAACTATACCAACAACAACCGGGATGATATCCTGGGCAACCCGGGCGCAGTTTTTAATGTGAATATGTACAGTGCCTATTTTCAGGACGAGATCCGGGTATCCGACAAACTGAAAGTGATTCCAGGCTTAAGGGCCGATATGACCGACCTTCCGGAAAAGCCTGAACTGAGTGATAAGGTACAGAATGCCCTGGCCGATCCTTATTTTGGCAATACCTATAGTTATACCCCTTTAAGCCGGATCCGGAACAAATACCTGAACAAGGTGCAACTGTCTCCAAGAGTAGGTTTCCGTTATGACTGGTTTGGTGATCAGCGCCTGATTTTAAGAGGAGGTGCAGGGCTGTTTACCGGAAGGATCCCTATGGCCTGGATTGCCTATGCCTTTTACAACACCGGCAACAGTTATGGCGGTTTTGATCAGAAGGCCGATCAGAAGCCCTTTGTTCCAGGAAGCAATCCGTTGAAAGGCGGGGCCAATGGTATTGGTGATTTTATTGCCGCCAACGGCGCGGTTACCGATAACCGCAACAGTGGAAAAACACAGGCCGACTTGATTGACAATGGTTTTGTCATGCCGCAAGTGTTGCGGACAAGCCTGGGAATTGACTATAGCACGGCCAGCCAGTGGAAATTTACCCTGGAAGGCATTTACACCAAGAACATCAAAGATGTGTTGTTCCAGCAGCTGAACGTACAAGACAACCCGACCTATTACGCTTATGATACGAAACGCCAGCAGCCGGTTTACAGTGGAACAGTAGACCCCCGTTTTTCCAATACTTATTTGCTGAGCAACACCAGTAAAGGTTACCGTTATAGTTTGACCGGGAGTATCAGTAAAAGCATCGCTGATGTACTTCAGGCCTCGGTGTCCTATACCTACGGGGCATCCAAAGACTTATCCAATGGAGTAAGGAACTCCATGGAGTCCAACTGGCAGCTGAACCAGTCGCTGGTGCCCAATAACCCCACACTGGCCAACAGCAATTTCGATATCCGCAACCGGATTGTGAGTACCATTAGCTATACCAAGGCCTGGAATAAAATGAATAAAACCAATGTTTCGCTGTTCTTCAGCGCGCAATCTGGCAGTCCTTTTACCTATGGAATTGTGAACAACAGCGTACAGGGCTTACCTCAGCAGGTAAGTCTGGCTTATATTCCTCAAAGGGAAGAAGCGGTACGTTTCTTTAGAGACCGGATCAGCGGTGGGCAGACCATCACGGCGGTGCAGCAGGCGGCAGCTTTTAATGAGCTGATTGACGGAGACAAGTATCTGAGCAGCAGAAGAGGTGATTTCACTGAACGGAACAAGGGGCGTACCCCATGGAATGTACAGGCGGATCTGCATGTTTCTCATGACCTTTTTGTGAGCGGAACGGGCAAACAATTCATTACCCTTACTGCCGATGTGATGAACCTGACCAATCTGATCAGTAAAAACTGGGGCATCCAGTATTTCTCGCCTAACACCTTCAATTCTACTTCCAGTGTAGGTTTAAACCCGGTGTTGTTTCCACCGCAACAAAATACAGGAGGATACCCGGTGTATGAATTTACCTCTCCAGGAAAACCTTACAGTATAGATTATTATGGTTCCAGGACCCAGGTGCAATTGGGTGCCAGGTATACTTTTTAAATCATGGATATCAACTTATATAAAAAGAACAACATGAAGAATTTCTTAAATATTTCCAGAGTCTGTCGAATATGGAGTTTCTTAGGTTTCTTTCTGCTCTTGATTGCTGCCTGTAAAAAGGATAAAACAGACATCATCAAGGAGCCTTTGAAAGTAACCGATTACTTCCCAAACAGCGGGAATCAGGGAACCCTGGTGACCATCCAAGGTACTGGATTTGGAAACAATACTGCTGAAGTTACAGCTGCTTTTTCCGGGACCACGGCCGATATTATCAGCGTAACCCCAAATGAAATTGTGGTGAGATCGCCAAAAAACGGAAGTACAGGAGATATTGTATTAAAAGTATCTGGTGAACAAGCCACGGTAGGAAAATATACTTATCAGGAATTGAGTGTGCAAAGCATCAGCCCTGCCAATGGATCTGCGGGGGCACATATTCAGATCACAGGAGCTGGTTTTGGCAGTATAACCGGTCCGGCACAGGTTTTTATAAATGGAAAACAGGCCCTGGTGGTTAGTGCAAGCGACAACCAACTGGTTGCTGAAGTACCTGAGGCCGCCGGTACAGGACCAGTGACAGTGAAAGTAAACGGTAAAGATGCCTCAGGTCAGACCTTCAAGTTCCAGTCGATTACCAGTATTAAACCACTAACTGGTGGAAAAGGAACAAAAGTCAGGATAAATGGTTCAGGCTTTGAAGAAATTACGGCGGGTAACTATGTTGATTTTAACGGAAAACAGGCTGTTGTACTCGAAGCGGCTGCCGATCATCTGATTGTTGCAGCTCCGGATGGCGTAGCCACCGGACCCTTATCTGTTTCCATCAACAATCAAAAAACAAGCGGACCTGTATTTACAGTAGTTCCTGTACCGGTAATCCAAACCGTAAGTCCGTTAAGCGGGCCATCGGGTGCGGTGATGACCATTACAGGTACAACTTTTAGTACCCTAAAAGAGGAAAACAAAGTCAGCATCAATGGCAAGGATGTCACCGTCACTTCTGCCACATCTAACGTCATTACGCTAACCCTTCCCGGAGGAACAGGTAGTGGGAAGATTATTTTAAGTGTAAACGATCAGGTGGTTCAGGGGCCGGATTTTAAAGACCAAAATCTGGGAATTGCAAAACTGAGCCCGGACAATGGATTAACAGGTACAGAAGTGACCATTACCGGATCAGGCTTTAGCAGTAGCCCTGCGGCCAATGTAGTGACCTTTAATGGAGTTGCAGCAGTGGTTAAAAGCGCCAGTGAAAATACCCTGGTGGTTACTGCTCCCCAAGGATTAAGTACAGGATTGGTAAAAGTTGTGAACGGCAGCCAGACAGCAATATCTCCAACCAATTTTAACCGTGCAGGTGTAATCACCCTGGCAGGTGGTCCGGGTAACAAAGATATTTCGGTTTCCAGATTTGGTGGCGGCCTGGTGGTGGATAAACAAGGCAATGTATACCTGCAGGAAATTGACAACAACAGGATTAAAAAAATTACTCCTGATGGTGTGGTCTCTTTATTTGCTGGCAGTCCTTCTTCTCAGGCAGGTAACCAGAATGGACAAGGTTCTGCTGCACTATTTAGTTTCTCTTCAAGTTCTGGCATGGTCATGGACCCCGAAGGCAACTTGTTTGTAAGTGATTACGGTAATCAAAGCGTGCGTAAAGTTACTCCTCAGGGTGTGGTGAGCACCTTTGCAGTCAACCTGGGTAACTTTACAGGTAAGATTACCATCGATCAGGAAGGAAATATCTATGTACAGAAATCCTATCTGGGCGTATGGAAAATTGATAAGAATGGAGTAAAAACGAGTCTGGCCCAGGGAACCAGCGTGAAAGAAGATTCCCAGCCGGCAGTTGTGGGCTCTGACTTTTACTGGGTAGATTATGAGGGCATTCTGCTCAGCAGACAAAATATGACTACAGGAGTAAACATCAGAGGATGGGCAGGTGGAAATTATGGCTTCCAGGATGGAATTGGAACACGTGCAATGTTTGCCGGGCTCAGAGGGATTGTTTACGATGGAAACGGCAACTTGTATCTCTCAGATTACGGAAATAACGCCATCCGTAAGGTAAACATAGCTACTCAGGAAGTCACTACTGTGTTTAAATCAGAGAGAGGTTATAAAAATGGAAGTCTGGCTGAGGCACAGATGAATTTTATTGCAGATATGACCATAGATAAGGATGGCAGTGTCTATATCCTTGATTTGAATAACAATGCGATCAGAAAAGTCTTTTTGAAATAATCCAGTTTAGTTTTTAATGCGCTCTGACGGGCTGGTTAACAACCAGCCCGTTTTTTTATTAAAACACAGCAGTTAAAAATTTTGATTAGCTTTATCTTAAAACCAGATGCTTATCAAAAACGCTTCATTTTTATTTTTACTTCTCCTCTGCCTGTTTACCTCAGGACAAGCACAACCCTATGTGAAATTAAATGCCTTTACCACCAATGAAGGGCTGCCAAGCAACCATATTTATGATATCGTTGAAGACAACAGGGGCTTTCTGTGGCTAGCTACAGACAATGGAGTTTCCCGCTTTGACGGCAAATATTTCCAGAATTTTTCCGTCAAGAACGGACTACCTGGAAATGACGTTCTGCAGGTGGTGAAAGATGGAAATGGAGTGATTTGGGTTAACAGTTATAAACAGGTGCCAGCTTATTTTGATGAGATCACCAATCGCTTTATCACAATTACGGCAAACAGAGACCTGAATGAAATCTCAAAAACCTTGTTTCTAACCAGCTCTATGGCAAATGGAGCTGTAAAGTTTTACAATACGGTTGGCTATGTTGTTTTTAAAGATAAAAAAATAATCATTTGTGAACTCACAGGAAGCTATAAGAAAAATCTACTTATTCATGGAAAAGCAAAACCCAGACCTATCCCAAGAATGGTCAATGAGGAAATGGCAAATTGTATGTATACAGACAGATTTTATAATTTATGGCTGGGGACTCTAGATAAAGGTCTGATCTATTATAGCCGGAATGGATTGAATACCATTAAGATACCGGCGGGGCTGATCAACCCTAACTTTTTAAGTATCACCATCAACGATTATGGTGAACTGTTTGCGGGTAATTACTATGGCCAGGTTTTAAAAGTCAAAGGAAATTTGTTTGAAAAACATGATAACTCCAACACAGGGACCGCTTGGATTAGGGAAATATTCAGCACATCAAAAGGAATTTTTACGGTGAAAGACAATGGCCTTGGTGTGAACTTTGGCCCGCTTATACCCGTAATGAACCAGTTTAAATCTCCAGCCTCGTTAAAAGCGGCAACAGCTTTGAATGACAGTATTATTGTTCTTGGCAGTATTTGCGGCCTGATCAGTTTAAATATCAATAGCTTAACCACGAAGCCGCTTCAGAGTGAATACGATAGAACTTTAAGTTTGGTGAGAATGAATCACAATGTGGTTTATTATATCGGATCAAAAGGGCTATATAAATATTTTTACAATAAGGACTCATCTGGTTATATCCCGCTCAGTGGGGTGCTGAAAGATGAAAAGTTATCTGTTTTGACCTTCGCACCAGACAGTACACTTTGGGCGTCAACAGTATCGGGAAATTTATTGGTCTTTAAACAGGATAAGATCATTGCAACCATTCGAAATGATGGAAGTCTGCCAGACAACATCACTGCTATGTTCGGACTCAAAAATAAAGTCTGGATTGGCAGTAAAACAGGCATTACCATTTTAACCTATAAAACCAAAAAAACAGGTCTTCAGTATACCGTCCGTAATCTGTCCAAAACAGATGGGCTGCCTTCCAACACCATTAATAATTTTGCTTTTAAAAATGATACTGTTTATGCGGCCACGGAAAATGGTATTGGGATTATCCCCTCAAATTATGGAAATCCAAGATTTGAAATTGCTCCGGAGCTTATTGCTATAAAAATCAATCAGGTGGATGCACCAATTGGAAAAAAATATGTACTGGAAAGCCATCACAACAACATTGCGCTTCAGTTTGCTGGAATTGACCTGAGTGGTCATTTTAAAAATATTCAATACAGTGTAAATAATATAACCAATTGGAACACCCTGACAGGGAATACTTTAAATATAGAGTTGGCAAGTGGTAGTAATAAAATTTACATCAGGGCACTGGATGTAAATAACCAGGTCAGCCGCAAAACTCTCCTTCTTGATTTCTATATTAAAACGCCATTTTTTAAAACCATCTGGTTCTGGACTTTGGTCGCTGCTTGTCTCACTGCATTTGTATTTTGGTGGCTGAACCAGAGAAAACTTGTTCTTCAAAGAAATGCTTTTGAAAGGCACCTCGATCTGGAACTGCAGCGAAAAAAAATGATTGCCGATCTTCACGATGACATTGGCGCAACGCTCAGCAGTCTGCAGCTGAACAGTGCGGTGGCTAACCAGTTAATTCATAAAGATCTTAAACGGACAAGGATTATTTTAGACAAAATCGAAAATCAATCTAAAAACCTGGCTGATAAGATCGGTGATATTATCTGGAGCATGAAGCCAGGTAAAGATGAGTTTATGACCCTCAGCAGTAGGATCAAAAATTTTGCAAACGATATCCTAAGTGCCACAGATATGAATTACAAGGTCAAGATCGATCCGGTAATAGATGATCTGGTAAAGGACATCACGGCACGTAAAAACATTGTACTGATTTCCAAAGAGGCCATTAATAACGCTGTCAAATACAGTAACGCCACTGAGGTAAGAGTGAACATGGACATCGTTAACAACCAGATCTGTATCACTGTAAAAGACAATGGGACTGGTTTTGATCCGCATTTGCAAAAAGGCAATGGATTGGATAATATGCGTAAAAGAACAGAAGAATTATCTGGTCATTTTGAAATCTGTTCTGAGAAGAAATCCGGGACCTCAATTTTGGTAAGAATACCTCTTATCCCTTAATTTAATTACATCAGATCAAAAATTTAGTTTTTACTTTTACCTTATGACCATCCGGATTTTTATTTACGATGATAGTATTGACAGGAGGGACAGTCTAAAGGCACTGTTGAGCCTTAACGAACACTTTAATGTAGTTGGGGAGGCATCGGATTGCACAAACGCAATAGAGGACATGGAACGTACGTATCCGGTAATTGTGCTCATGGATATCAACATGCCAGGCGTGAATGGACTGGAAGGCCTTAAAATTATCAAAAATAAGTATCCACAAATCAAAGTCCTGATGCAAACGGCCTATGACGACAGTGAGAAGATCTTTACCAGTATAAAAAACGGCGCCAGCGGCTATATTTTAAAGAACGATAAACCACAACGTATTTTGCAGGCCATTGAAGAAGTGATCGAAGGGGGGGCTGCAATGAATCCTGCTATTGCTCAGAAAGTGCTTGATTATTTTAAGCCTGTAGAGCGCAAGTCGCCGTTAAGTCCAAAAGAAACAGAGGTCATATCTTTACTGGCAGAAGGCCTAAGTTATAAAATGGTTGCAGATAAAATGGGGGTAAGTTATACAACCATCAACACTCATACCAAGCGGATCTACGAAAAGTTACACATTTCTTCTTTAGGAGAGGCGATTGCCTATTATTACAAGAATCTAAAACAATAGTAATTTTTGCTTCCCTAGATTTAGGGATTTCTACAATAGATTAATTGTTCAACTTCATGGTATCTGCAAGCGGTTATCCAGGTAACTGCGTATTGTTAATTAAATCCATGATTATGAAAAAAACAATTACTCTACTATTTTTATTGATCTGCACTGCAAGGTGCGCCATGACCCAGACTCCGGGACAACCTATTAAAGGCGTCATTGTAAAAGGCGGTAAAAATCCCGGTGGTAATATGCTGCTTTCGTTTGGAGCCGGGATAAACAACCCTGGTAGCAAGATAAAGGAAAATACTTTTATCAGTAACGGCTTTGCAGTTAACGGAAATCTCTATGTTCCTTTGTTTGCCAGGGATGGGAACCTGGCCGGTAAAACAGCTCATTTTTTTGCCTTGGGCATAAATGCCGGAGGCGAATACCTTCGCAGTAATAAAGATTACAGCACAAATGCATATCCGCCTTATCAAATTACAGGACAAAGCAGTGCGCCCGCCATTTCCGTTCAGGATAGCGGGAGTCCTAAAATACAAGGGTTTAAAGCGGAAGCAGGTGTTCAGGCCAATTTTTCATTTGGGCCCATGACCATCTCTCCAATTCTCAATGGCGGTTATATGAGAATTGATCAGAAAGCTTTTGAAATCAATCAAAACAGTTCTGTGAATGGAAAAATGGAGACCTATCATTTGTATCGTCAGTCTGCTGCCAAAACAAACGGTTTTGCGTTCACCCCCAAACTCCGGCTGGCGTACTTTCCAAGTAGGGTAGGCATTTATGTAGAGGGAAATTATACATTGGGTCCGGATTTAAAAACTGAAACGTCAGTTTTCACACCTCAGGGTGCGGCCGATCCGAAAACCGGGAGTTATAGTATCGACCAAATGCTGACCGGGACCAATCGTTCGGAGGTTAAAACCAATAGGTACAGCGGACTTGGATTGAATTTCGGGATCAGCTTACCATTAGGTAAAAGCATTAATGAAAAGGGGATTAAACGGACTATGGCTGACCCGCAGAGCAAAAGCATTCGTGAAAAAGGAGTTAAAAGGACTGCAATACAAAATGAAGAGACTACAGGAGATGGGTTTCAGTTTTCAGCAGAAAGCCTTCCAGTCAAACTTTTAAACTCCAGGCAGGATCCATGCCTCAATTTGATCAGTCCCAAAAATGGAAGCTCCTATTCTTCCAAACAAGATCTTGAAATTAAAGCCGATCTTTTAAATCCCGGGGAAACAAGCAAAGCAAGTTTTGTGCTGTATAAAATTTCCAGCGATAAAGATTTCTGGTTTAAAGCGGAGGCAAAGGTTCGTGAAAAATATAGGGCTGCTGATTTTTTGCTTCCAAATAGTTATACAGAAGAGATCAAAAGTACCGGTTTTTCACCGTTAACAATAGATGCCGGTATCAAAGGAAATCAAGTTGCTCAAATTATAGAAAAAGGGAAACTGACTGAAGGGAGCTATAAATTGGTGTTTAATCCCAATAACGGATGTGCACAAGCCATCAGTAATTTTAGCATCAATTCCAGTAATTGTACACATGCTGTACGTATCAAATCTGTGGACTGTATTGGCAATGCCGATGCTTCCGGAAATTCCAAATACAGGGTATGTGTTGATTATACCAATACCAGTAATCCCGGATGTACCAATTGTGAAATCCTGCTAAACCATGCCAATAACTATGCTGGTGGACCTGCGATTGTCAGTTTGGCGCCGGGTACCACGGTTAGCAATATTTCGGCTGTTCCACCCTCATTGCTGGCCGGACAATCTACCGTGATCTGCTTTGACGCTGCCGTAACTTCAGGAAGCAATTTGGAATTTGCTGTTTTGGGAACCTGTAAAGATGGGCTAGAAACCTCCACCTTTCCCAATCATGAAAATGAACTTTTTAACGAAGTAGTGAAGGCCTGTATCTGCGATATCTGCAGTGAAATTGAGTTTGAATTGAAAAAACAGACCACAGCAAGTTTATCCGGTAATAGTGTCAATATCACAGAGCCAGTGAGCGTTTTCGCACCAAATCCGGCTGTAGGACAGGTGGTTGCCGTAAAGGCTGAAATCATTTCTTTTGAAAGATATGTTGGAGAAGAATGCATGAGCTGCGATAAAACAAGCAGTGGCAACTTTAACGCCGGGACCTATGCTGGTCTGAACGGGGCACTGGGAACAGCCAATAATGGCGTAACCGGCAACACCACACATTCCATGTATTGGAATGCTTCGTCTGGGGCAGCTTTACCGGCCGCAGCGAGTTTTAATTTGAACATCAGTCTCCCGCCGCTGAGCAATTTAAGATGCTGTTGTGATCAGGTGGTGATCACCATCAGATATACCTACAGCTTTAAGGACAAGGAAACAGGTATATGTAAGATGTGCAGTTTTATCAGGAAATATACCCTGCAAAAAGGCAATTGCCCAATTATAAAAAATCCAGGCACACCGGTAAAAGTAGATGTACCGAATATTAAAAACTTTTAATTTTTTAATCAGATGAAACGATTGATATATAAAATACAGCTACTGGTTACCGGCCTATTCGTTTGTAACCTGGCTATGGCACAATTACCGCTTCAATTTGGCGACGGGGTGATCACGCACAGTCCCAATTCCTATGCGGCGACAGGTCCGACTACTACCCCTGCTGTTTTAAGGGTAGTGCATACGTCAAATACGGTTTCCGCACCTTTAGGTGCAACATGGGATTTACCTTCAAAACCAGCCAATGATTTTTATCCAAATTGGAACGTAAATAATTTAGGTTATGTTTTCGGGATTACGCTGGACCAACAGCCCAGCCCTAACATTTATGTTTCTTCCACCCAGATCTACACCAACACCACCTTGAACAAAAGACAGGTATGGCGGTTGAACGGTACCAATGGAAGTCATTCCCTGGTTTATGATTTTAACAATATTTCCGGCTCTGGAAACCTGACCAGCAGTCGATCACTTGGAAACTTAAAGTACCTTAAGGCCGGACTTCGGGAAAATATCTATGTTTCGGATTGGGAAACCGGAAGTATTCAGCGACTGACTGGAAATTCAGGTGGCACAGCAATATGGGCGATCCAAAATGCATTTGTTCCTCTATTTGGAAAGCCGGCAAAAGACATCAACGAAATGCCTTATGGCCTTGCAGTCAGGAGAATGGCATCAGGTGCTTACAAACTTTATTACGCCAAGGTTTCCACCAACAGCAATTCAAATTCTATTGGGGGTTATGGGGGCAACGAGGTCTGGTCTGTTGACCTGGATCCAAACGGTGGGTTTATTTCCGGAACGGAAGCCATGTCGATCACTCCAAATATCAATAGAAACCCCAGCAGTTGGGGAGGTTATACTCCGGGAGGTGGCTATAATGGAACGATATTGCCGGTCATCTCTGATATCGCCTTTACCAGAAACGGGCAAAAGATGCTGATCGGCCAGCAGCCTTGGGGTGCATTCGCTCAGCTTGCACCTCATAACGCCGATGTCCGCGAATTTTTAAATGCGCCATTGTCGTCAAATACCTGGATCAATTCAGGAAATCAGTTTCCTGCAGGAAATTATATTGGCGTGGGGAATTATTGTAATTCAGTTGGTGGTGTAAGTTATTCTGATAACATTTTAAAGAAAAATGGGATGTCATTTGCCTGTGATACGACCGTTTGGTTTATGGCAGATTATATCAATGTTCAAAATGCCACTTCTTCTACTGTAGGCAATACGGTTTATGGCCTGCAGGGCATGAATGCAAATGGGGGCGTGGCCAATACCCGAAACAATTCAATCTGGATAGATGCCGATGACCTGCTGAATTATTACGATAAGATTTTTTTGGGGGATGTGGAGATCTATAAGAATCCAACAGCCTGTGCAGAAGAATGCGCATGTGGAACATGGAATTCTATTGGCCTCAATGCAGACCCGAAATGGTGGGTAAACGATGCCACTGCCGGACATCAAGGATCCCCCATTCCAACGCTTACTTTTAACCAGGGACAAAGCACGGGTGTAATTTTACCCAATTACAGTTGTTCCGGCAGCTGCAGCCCTGCATTTACCTATCAGATCATTAATATTGATGGTACTTCGGCAGGTACTTGGTCGGGACCAAGCCTGGATTTAGGTCAGGATAAGATCAGAAACCTGCGCTGCGGCAGTTACAGCATCCTGATTACCCCGACCTGTGGGGAAACAACTTGCCCGGGTGTCCGCATCAACTTGGTCATTGTTTGTCCGCCGCCTTGCCCGGGTTGTAACAGTGAAAGTTCTGCCAAATTAAATGGTACACCAGTAATCACTGCTGTAAGTAACCAAAGCAATCCAAATCCGGTAAGCACTTTGAGTGCCAGTTTAACCATCACCAACAGCGTTCCGGTAACGGAAATCCGTGTTCTTGTAGATGAATTCAGGATTTATTCCACTTCAGGAAACGACAATTGTATTTTATGCAAAAACCAGCCTAAAACCTGGGGAAGTTTTCAAGCCGGAATGTTAACTGGTGTGGCATTACAAACTGCGTTGAATACTGCTTTGACAAATGATACCCGCGAATTGGTGTTTACCAATGGGCCAGGCACCTTATTTAATCTATCCTCTGGTAAAACTTTAAGTTTTACATTAGGTCTGCCTGGGGTAACGGGTTCAGACTGCTGTAATTTGAAAGCGGAGATCTGTATGAAGCTCATCATCCGGGATGTCAACTGCTGTGAGAAAGAGGTGGTGAAATGCATTACTATTAACCTGCAATAACCTCATGGATTTAGGTTTTTACCACAACAGGAGCCTCAAAACTCCTGTTGTTTTTGGTGTTATTTTGATGATGTGGACCTTTTCTGCACAAGCACAGACGTTTTCAAAACAAAATGTAAAGCTGTACGATTATTTCAATACATTTTTTATTCAGGAAATCCCTATTAAAGTAAACGGAATACCTCTAAAGGCAGATTCAGTGTATGGACTGGAGAACGTAAAATTGACTCTGCACCACAACCGGATCAGCGACCTTAAGATCCAGGTACAGACACCGAATGGTACTACGGTTTGGCTGACCAATAGAAATGGGGGGCTGGAAGGAAAGGATTATATAGGAACCTGTTTTAGTCAGTACGGAAAAGATGGATTGGTGAATACCGGGAAAGCTCCGTTTACGGGAGAATATATTCCTGACGGGCAAATCACCTATCTAAACAATGGAAGTAATCCAAATGGAGAGTGGAAGTTGCTGGTGGAAGATTTAAAATCCGGCGAGGAAGGTTTTCTGGATTCTATACAGATCACTTTTAGTGATAAACCCGCCTTCATCCGGCAAAAAAAACACTGTTCCCTGGAAACTCCAGGTCAATGCAGTTGCAGCATACAAGGTTGTGAATTGTTGCCTGATTTGGTGGTGGTGCCTTATTTTACCCAAAAGCAATATCAGGAGTTTGCATTCAATGATCAGGTCTACCCCGGACAACTGAAAATTTCCGTGGCCATTGGCAATATTGGTATGGGACCATTAGAGGTCAGTCCGGATACCCTGTTGACCGGTGGCTGTTGTGCAATCGATTCTTCGAAAACAAAAATCGATAAAAGATATCATCTGCTCCAAAAGATCTATTCGAAATCAGGCTCCTCCTTTACGTCCAGAACCCAAAAAACGGGAACGATTTATTTCGAAAATAAGCCCGGTCACCAGCATTATCATGTAGACGACTGGATAGAAATGCGGCTCATCAAAATGATCAAAGGCAAGCGGAAGTTAATGTGTAAAGGTTCAAAAGTGAGTTATTGCCTTTTTACGACGGGCATGTTCTATGAAGGAAACTCAAGCAGTTTAATCAATGGTAAAGTTTTCGGTTCCCTGATGCCCAACTATGGGCTTGGTGATTATTACGCCTGTAGTTTAGCTAAACAAGGGATTAGTGTTGGGGGTTATGATTATTACGGACTGATGTATGAAGGTCAGTACCTGCAACTGCCCAAAGGATTTAAAAATGGGAATTATATTCTGGAGGTCGAAATTGATCCTGAACATAAATACGTAGAATCCAACGTGAAAAACAATATATTTTCTATGCCCATTAAAATTGAGAAACAGAATTAAACCAAAACTATTTTTCACAGTCATAGCTATTGAAACCGATACGATACGCTTAACCAAAACCTGCTATGACTTTAAAATTTTACTCTTTTACTACGGTTACTTTACTGCTTGGCCTTTCTTATTTACCCGCATTTTCTCAAAAACTGCCTTCTGCCCAGGAAAATAGTTTAATTGCCCCGGCAAACATCAAAATTGACGGAAAAAACAAAGAATGGAGCACAGGGCTTCAGGCTTACAATAAGAGTACAAATCTTCAGTATGCCATCTGCAATGACGAAAAAAATCTATATCTCATTGTGAAATCAACCGACGTGTTGAACAACAGGAAGATCCTTGCCAGTGGTATTACTTTTGGTGTAAATACTGATGGTAAAAAGAATGAAAAAGAAAGTATCCAGCTCACCTTTCCTGTAATTACAGCTTCTGCAGGTTTTCGAGGTGGAAGAGGTGGCGGCGGCGGAGGTTTTGGCGGGGGCGGACGTGGTCAAAGAGGCGGCGGACAAGGGAGAGGCCAGGGCAAAGCCATAAGGGAGTCTGCCAGGGAAAGAGATTCTATAATGGCTGCAGGTCAACGGAGCCAATTGCTCCAGGCCAAGGAGATCAAACTTAAAGGCTTTAAGAACACAGCCGATTCGGTGGTGTCTATCTATAATGAATTTGGTATTAAGGCATTTGCTTCCATTGATGGAGAGAATGCCTTTTTTTATGAAGTAGCCGTTCCTTTTGAAGCCCTTGGGATTACAAAGGGCTATAGCGGAGTTTTAGCCTATCAGATTCGGTTGAATGGACTGCAATTGCAGGACTTTAATGGCGGCGGCGATCCGGAAATGACCAGTCCGACAGATTTCTGGGGCAAATATACTTTGGCCACAAAGTAACACACAGACACACAAATAAACCAAACATACCATTTTATGAACTATTCTTATGCGCTATTGCTGTGCCTTTTTTTTAGTTCCTTGTACGTCCGGGCACAGCGACCCGGCAAGCAGGAACTACCACCCCCGCTTGCACTCAGGGAAATCAGTGGAATTGTCAAAGACTCTACAGAACTTGGAGTTATTGGGGCTACTGTAACCCTCACTTCTCCTAAAGACACTTTAAAAGTAAGCACCAATACCGATGGAATCTTTGTTTTCAAAAATGTAAAGTCTGCAACTTATACATTGATGGTGCAAAGCATAGGCTATATCCCTACTAAAGCCATGCGTTACAAACAAAATGATGCCGTTGCAAGAATTGTCATGGATCCGATTGTCCTCCAGGAGCAGAAAAATACCCTGAATGAGGTGGTGATCAATGGCACGCCCTCCATCACCTATAAAACAGATACGGTTGAGTATAAGGCCAGCGATTATATTGTCCGGCCTAACTCAACTGTAGATGAACTGCTCAAAAAAATGGAAGGAATGGAGGTTGGCAATGATGGTACACTGGTTCACCAGGGGCAGAATGTAACCAAGGCCAAATTAAACGGAAAGGAATACCTCGGCGGTGACATTGCAAATGCGATTAAAAACCTGCCTGCTGAAATTGTAGATAAGATCCAGATCGTAGACGATTATGGAGACCAGGCTGCCAGGACCGGGATTAAAGACGGCGATCCGGAAAAGATCCTGAACATTACTACCCGCGTAGATAAATCTGTTGGAAATATGCTGAATGTTAACGGCGGTGCGGGAAATAACAAACGCTATGATGCCGGGCTATTTGGTACCCGTATCAATGGCAATCAAACGATTGGTGTGAATGCCAAATTCAACAATACCGTCAATGGCGTAGCTTCTAGTGGAGATAACGGCGGTGGAAGAGGTCAGGGTGGTGGAGGAAACAACGGTGGCGGCGGAGGCGGAAGCGGTGGTACCACCACCACAGGTAATGGCTCCTTCAGCATAAGAGAAAAACTAGGTAAAAAAGTAGAACTGAATTTAAACTATGGCTTTTCTACCACTAAAGTGAGGTCCTTAAATGATAGTTATTCGGAAACACCTACCGTGCTTGACGGTTCTACTTTTTATACCTATGCCACCTCAACAAGTGAGAGTAAAAACCTCACAAAGAACCATAATTTCCGTGCAGAAATAGAAGCAAACCTGGACAGTAATAATTTCCTGCGTATGATTCCAACCTTGAAATACGGTTCTACCAGCAGCAACAGAATGTCAAATATTATTCAGACGGGATTTCTGCATCAGAACCGTACCGGGGTAAACAGCAGTACCAATAAAACGCCTCAAATTGGAACTTCAGTGTTTTACCAGCATATCTTTGCCAAGCCCAGAAGAAATTTCTCCGTTCAGGCCGATCTGAACAGTAATGACCAGGACCAGGAATCCGAACAGGATACGAAGATCATCTACTATCTGAACCAGGCTGAAACGGAACAAAGGGATTCGGCAGTGAACCGGATCATTGCCCGTAAAAACCTGCAGAAAAATTACCGGGGGAGTTTTACCTATGTGGAGCCTTTAAATGCAAATACCCAGATGGAGTTAAATGCCCAGGTAAATTATAACGGTTATGACAATACCGCAACCACCAGGAATATCGTAAACGGAGGGCCGGATCATATCATAGATTCGCTGAGTAACATATACAATTACTCTTTTACCCAGGGCAGGATTGCTTTAAATTACCGTTATGGAGTTGGACCTCTATCTAAAGTACGGTTCTCTGTAGGTATAACGGCTGTACCAACCCTGCTTTCAGGAACTAAAGTGAGCTTAGGAACCAAAACTAATAGAAATAGTTTTAATCTGATCCCTATTGCCCGTTTCGAGTATTTGTGGTCCAGACAAGAGAAAGTGGCCATTAACTATTCTGGAAATGCTGTTGAGCCTTCTTTTGACCAGATCCAGCCAGTCAGAGATGTATCGAATCCACAAAATCCTATTGTAGGTAACCCTAATCTGTTGTCCACATTTGTACATTCTGTTAATGCAACTTATAACAACTATATCGCCAATTCGAAACTGAACTTTAACGTCAATCTAAACGGATCCATGACGGAGAATGCCGTGATCAGCAATAATGTACAGATTGTGGATCAGAGTGTAAATTTGCCTACACCGGTTTATATTACTGAAACCCGTTATCTGAATACAAATGGTGTGTATAAGATTGGGGGAAATTACGCTGTGAGCAAACAGTTGAACGATCGCAAATATAACCTTTCGTTTAGTGGATCGGCCAGTTACGATCACCGCCTGTCTATGTATACGTCATTAAAAAACATCAATACAGTACAGACTTTTATCGAGCGTTTTGGGCCTCGTATGAATCCGAACGACTGGTTTGAAATTAATCCGAATGTGTCTTATAATTATACCAAGTCAGACAATAGCCTCCCTAATTTCAGAGATACTAAAACCAATACCGTGGCGCTGAATGTGGATGGGAAGATTTATTTCTGGAATACCTTTTTGTTTGGCTATAGTGCCAGTAAGAATTATGTAAGTGGGATCAGTGCAAATATTACCGCCAATCCTTTTGTGGTGAATATGTATCTGGAGAAGGAATTGTTTAACCGCAGGGGCAGGTTGACTTTGCAGGCTTTTGATCTTCTGAATCAGAATAATTTTGTGAACCAGGATGTTAGTGCAAATGGTACAATTACACAGACAAAGTCTAATGCACTGAGCAGGTATTTTATGTTGAGGTTTAGTATGAGACTGCAGAAATGGAGCGGGATGAAGGGGAGAAATGGCAGAGGGGTGATGCGTAGAGGAGACGGCAGTTTTATGTAGGAGAATTTTTGAAAATTTTGTATGCTGTTTCGGGGCTGCCGATCTCAGGCGGGCTGAAAAAGCCCGCAGACATCGAATGCTCCCTCAACAGCATACAAAATTTTCTGAGCAAATTGCAGAGGGAGGGGGGACCGGGAAGGTGTGTTATGAGCAGGATTGGAGTTTAATCGAAGGGTGTGTTGGTTAAGGTGCTTATCTTTATGGGCTGCGTGTAAGTGATGAAATTGTTACTTAGTTTTTCAGGTTGAGGCTTAGTTTGTTGAGGTCAGATCACTTAAAAGAGGCGCATTTTTGACGTATCGAACACAATACTTTAATTTTCAAATTGTTTATTTGTCCTTTATGGACATTCATACAAAAGCTAAAAAGACTACATCTATCGTACCGCTCGTCACCATGACCCTGCTTTTCTTTATGTGGGGATTCATTACCTGTATGAATGATATCTTGATCCCGCATTTGAAGGAACTTTTTCAGCTGAGTTTTTTCGAGTCCATGCTGGTACAGTTTGCTTTTTTTGGAGCTTATTTTATTGGATCGCTGATTTATTTCCTGATTTCACATTATAAAGGGGATCCGATTAATAAAGTAGGATATAAAAAAGGGATTATTGCAGGTGTATTGCTTTCTGCAATTGGATGTTGCCTGTTTTATCCGGCAGCAAGTTTCTCTGTCTATGGCTTTTTTCTTTCGGCTTTGTTTGTACTGGGGCTGGGTTTTACAATTCTGCAAATTACAGCGAATGCTTATGTAACCCTGCTTGGACCTGAAGAGAGTGCCTCCAGCCGTTTGAATTTAACGCAGGCTTTTAATTCATTTGGTACCACGATTGCGCCTGTACTGGGGGGGCATTTGATCTTTTCCCTGTTTTTGGATAATGGTAAGGTAACAGCAGATTCAACACGGATTCCTTACCTGATCTTCGCTGGAATTTTAGTGCTATTAGCTGTGGTGATCAATAAAGTGAAGCTCCCGTCTTTTAGCACAGAAGAATCGGAAAATCATGGTGGTTTGGGCGCATTTAAATTCCCTCAGCTTAAACTGGGAATACTTGGTATCTTCTGTTATGTAGGTGCAGAAGTGGGAATTGGAAGTTTATTGATCGCATTCATGAGCCAGAAAGACATCATGAACCTGCAGGAAGTGGTGAGTAAAAATTACTTGTCCCTATACTGGGGTGGTGCCATGATCGGGAGGTTCCTTGGGGCTATTTCATTGAGTGGACTGGATAAGACCAAGAAAATCATTTATATGGTACTTACTTCAGCCGTCGTATATCTGCTGGTCTTTAGTATCGTTGACCTGAGCTTTGCCCAGACCAGTTTCTTTATTGTGTTTATTGTACTTAATCTGCTTGCCTTCCTAGTTGGAAAATCGGCGCCGGCGCGTACATTGGTGCTTTTTGCAGGGATCAACATTGCCTTAATCCTTGTTTCCGTATTTAGCACAGGGCCGATGGCTTTATATCCGATCCTGGGAATTGGTTTGTTCAACTCCATTATGTTTTCCAATATTTATACACTGGCCATATCTGGTCTTGGTAAGTATGTTAGCCAGGGTTCTTCCTTATTGGTTATGGCCATCCTGGGCGGGGCTATCGTACCATTGATCCAGGGTGCCTTGGCAGATACTATTGGGATACAACATTCCTTCTTCCTGCCGGCAATCTGTTATGCCTACATCCTGATCTTCGGATGGTATTGTATGAAGAAAGTCCAGGTGCAGGAAGGGGAGAAAGTACATACTAATCATTAAATTCAAACTTATGAGAGGAAAAGTTATAAGCGGGTTGCTGATGTTGATGCTGCTGTGCAGTGCGGATAGTTTTGCACAGATACAGCCAAAACAGTTTACGGGAGCGAAGGCTGTACTCAAGCGCTACAAGGCACTTTATGTGCTGAATAGTGGAGATGAGAAGAAAATTACGGGGACTTTACGGAATTTAAAAAATGCATTGGATGATCCCCGCCTTAAAGGAAAACTGGAAGTGGAGCTGATCGCCTTTAGTGATGGCGTAGCTGTTTATCGAAAAAATGGACCTTTTGAAAAAACTTTACTCGAATTGCAGGCCAGAGGTGTAATTCTCGCACAGTGTGAAAATACGATCCGGGAGAGACATATTGATAAAACGGAGCTTTTTGACTTCATCAGCTATGTTCCAAGCGGTAATGGAGAAATCATCATTCGTCAGCAACAGGGCTGGGCGGTGGTACATCCATAAAAACGTTTGGGAAAAGGATATCTGATCCTTTAAAATGAAAATCATAATATTTGTCGCTAAACAGTATAATAAATGCAATGATTCATGGGAAATAGAAAAAATCCTGTAATTTTAGCGCGAAACTGAATTAGAAATTACACATGTTAACAGTAGAAAAAATTGGGGGCACTTCTATGAGTGCCCTTAACGAAGTTATAAACAATATCATCTTATTTGAACGCAGTGGCAAAGAACTTTACAACCGGGTTTTTGTCGTGTCTGCATTTTCAGGCGTTACCAATATGCTCCTGGAAAACAAGAAAACAGGGGCACCTGGGGTTTACCACCGCATTGCGAAATATCAGGATTTTCACCGCCCTTTAAAGAATCTGATTGTTCAGTTAAAAGCGATAAATAAGCAATACAAAAGTATCGGTTTGGATCTGGCCCTTGCCGATCAATTCATTGAAAGTCATATCAAAGAAGCAGAAACCTATCTGGAAAACTTAGCGAATATACTGGCCTCCGGATATGTAAGCAAAACAGGTATCCTGCAGGCAGCCAGAGAAATTTTAGCTTCCATTGGAGAAAGTCATTCTGCTTTCAATTTTACCAATATCCTGCAAAACAAAGGCATCAATGCTACACTAGTTGATTTGAGCGGCTTTGGAGATCATCATGCATTTACCATAGATCAGAGGATCAAACATGCCTTCAAAAACATAGACCTTGAAAATACCATTTGCATTGTAACAGGTTACGCAAAAGGAACAGAAGGAATTATGCGTGAATTTGACAGGGGCTATTCGGAAGTTACTTTTAGCAAGATTGCTGGTTTCTTGAAACCAAAAGAAGCGATTATACATAAGGAGTATCATTTGTCTACAGCAGACCCTGGTTTAGTAGGTATAGAAAATTGTATACCGGTAGGCTATACCAATTATGATATTGCAGACCAGCTGGCAGATGTAGGTATGGAGGCCATCCATCCAAAAGCCTCAAAGCCACTGGAAATAGGGGGGATTAACCTGCGGATCAAGAATACCTTTGAACCGGCACATCCTGGTACGCTGATCACCAGAGAGTTTGTTTGCGAACACAAACGGGTGGAAGTCATTACAGGTACAGATAAACTCCTGATCATTGATATTTATGATCCATCTATGGTAGGCAGTGTTGGAAGTGATTTGCACATTATGCAGACTTTCTATAAACACAATGTCAGTTATACCTTTAAGGCCACCAGTGCCAACAGCATCTCTATTGTAATCTGGGAGCAGGACTTTAATAAAAAACTGATCAGTGATCTGGAAGACGATTTTGAAAAGATAACCGTAGAAAAGGTCGCCATGGTTTGTTTGCTGGGCTCAAATATGGACGAACCAGGTTTACTTGGAAAGAGTGCATTGGCGCTTACAGAAAGCGGAATAAATATTAAGAGTGCGGGTTTTGCTTTAAGAAAAGTCAATATTCAGTTTTTAATTGCCCGCGAGGATTTTAAGACTGCCATTATTGCATTGAACAAGGCTATGAGCCAGGCATAATCAGGCCATAAATCCTAAAAAACACAGGCCGGTAATTGTTAAGATTGCCGGCCTGTATCTTTAAACAACCTGAATTATTTTAAGGTTTCTTTGATCGATCCGCAAGTGAGCATGCTTTCTCCGAAATAAGGGTTTTTGATTTCCCTGGAGTTGGTTACCCAGTCTGCGCCTTTGTCGTTAGATGCCATAGGACAATGTGCAATATACAGTTCACCACTGCCTATTCCTGCCTTTTTAAGCAGAGCAATGAAATTAGTACTTAATGCCGCAAATTCTATTCTTTGTGCTTCGATATCGCTGGTAGCCGCAATTTTGGAAGCCAGGCTGCTTATAGACCCCGCACCCGGGATTTCCTTTGCCCCTAGCTCAATGGCCGCTGCGGCCACCTTTGCTTCTGTAGCATCCGCCTCAACAAGAGCGGCGGTCAGGTGCTGATAATAGGGGTAGATGGCATTCAGCTGATCATCTTTTAAACTGGCTGTCTGGCTTGTCTTTGGGTGTGTCGGATTTTCTTTGACTTCCTCTTGCTGGTCTTGTTTTACCGGACTGGTACAAGCAGCAGCAAATAAGGCCACTACAGCCACTATAAATAAAGATTTTGTTGTTGTTCTCATTTTTTTATTAATTAACTGTATCGGTTCCCTTTACATTTTCATACCCGCCATAGGGTTTTTTCCTTTTTTGAGGATATATTCGCTATAAAGCAAGTATGCCCCTGTAACCACCACCTGATCTCCTTCAGCTAAACCCTCTTTAATCTCTACCTGATCTGCACTTTCCAAACCTGTTTTGACCATTCTGGGTTCAAACTTGCCTTTTGAAGAGGCTACCCATACATGCATGCCTTTTCCTTCCCGGATCACAGCGTCGACAGGAATACTCAGAACCCCTGTTTTGTTTGTATTGGAGGGCACAAAGATATTGGCCTGTAAGCCCGGCTGCCATTGACCTGAAGGATTTGGAATAGCCCCTCTTATTTGTATCAGCTGGCTGTTTTCCTGTAAAGCAGGACTGGAAAACTGAATTGTGGTGAGCTGAGGTTCATTTTCCCATCCGGGGATAACCACCTTTACCCGCTCGCCGTTCTTAATGCTTCCAGCTTCAGCTGGATAGATATCGGCTTCTACCCATAAGGAATGATAGCCTTCCATGCGCATAATCGGGCTGCCTTCTGAAACATACTGACCTTCAGTTACAGAAAGTTCTGCTACTGTGCCGTCTGCAAGAGCAGAATAAGTTACATAAGGATCGGTTTTTTTTGCGCTTTCCAGTCTTTGTACTTGTGCGTTCGACTGTCCATAGAGCATAAGCTTTGACCTTGCAGATTTTAAGATCTCCCCAAAAGTTTTATCTGCCGGAAACTGTGTAGCCTGAGCTTTAGCCAGCAGGTACTCCTGTTGCAAAGCTGCCAGTTGCTCGGAATAAATCTTATAAATGGGCTGGCCTTTACGTACTTTTTCTCCAGTTTGCCGCACATATAATTTTTCCAGGCGACCCGCCACACGGCTGGACAGGAAAGCCGTTTGGTCTGGGTTGACCACCAGCCGGCCGTTCAGCTGTTTATAGGTTTGCAGCCCGTTTAAACCAACCGCCATCGTGGTGATATTGGCCAGGGCCATCTGATCGTCGTTTAAATTCAGACCTGCCTCTGCGGCATTCTTTTCAAAGGGTACCAAATCCATTGCGCAAATGGGACAGGTACCCGGTTTGTCCTGCACGATCTGCGGGTGCATCGGGCAGGTATAGGTTTGTACTTTAACCCCGGCTTTTTTCTTGTCTTTACCTTTTTCGGAGCTGCACGCACTTAAAAATACAGCTGGTGCGAGCGCCACAATGGCAAAACTTCGTATAAATGCTTTCCTTTCCATAAGATTATACCCCTTCATTTTTAGTCTTGATGAAACTTTCACTGTCAATCAGATAATAGGCATTTTTAGCCACCTGCCATTGTCCAATCTCCTCCAGTACCTGTATCTCCTTGTCCTGCTGAATGCCAGTTTTTACCAGCTTGGGAACGAACACCCGTCCTTCTTTTTTGAAAACCACCATTTGATTTCCAAGGGATACAACAGCTTCTTTAGGCAACCAAAATCCTTTTGAAGCCAGCATGGGCAATTGACCGGTAAGCAATTCGCCAACCTGCAGGTTGTTGTTGTTGAGGTATACTCTGGCCAATACAAAATTTTCTCCGGCGCTAAATACCGGTTGTATCAATCCAATTTTACCCGTAAAACTTTGTGTTTTATCGGCTGTCCTTTGAACGACCACTTTGCTTTGCTTACTGAGGTTTGCAGCTACTGCTGGTCTCAGAGAAAATTCTGCGACCAGCTCACCCGCCTGGTAAACCGTAAAGATATTCTGGCCGGCATTCAGGTACTGGCCCTCACGAAGCAGAACGGCTGTTGGAGCAGCGGCTTGAGGAGCAGTGCCGCCGGCCGCCGGACTTTCAGAAGCCCCCATAGCATCCATACCACCAGCTGCAGCAGGAGCGCTTTGCGGAGCAGATGCAGGAGTTGAACCGTTTTGTTTTTCAAGTATATATCCTGATGCATTGCTGTATAGAGGAATGCGGTAGGAGACCTTCCCGGTTTTCAATACGTTTTGTATTCCAGCCTCTGTCATGCCCAGCAAACGAAGCCTTTGTTTAGCCGGCTGCAGCATACGCTCCTGATCGCCGGAGCACTGGATCAATAACAATTCCCTTTGGGCGGCCGCCAGATCTGGTGAATAGATCTCCAAAATAAGCTGACCTTTTTTTACCGGCTGATAATTGTACTTGATGTATAATTTCTCAATCCGGCCACTTACCCGACTGGAGATACTCACCTGGTTTCTCGTGTCATAGGTGGCACGGCCCTGCACCTGGTCAATATAAATTCTGGAACCCGAACTGGCCTGTATCACCGGAATCCTGGCAATGACCTGTTCATTGACGGGTCTAAGTAAGTAATTCAGACTCGTGTCCCTTCGGTCATGGTCCATTGCCATTTCTTTTTTCTGATGATGATCCGGGTCCGGAGCAGGCTTATTCTGACGGCAGGCAGCCAAAACGGCCATAGCCAGCATCAGCAGACTAGCGATATAATTCCTTTTCATAATCAATGATCATTTGATATAATTTCATTTTTTCATCCAGCACATTGTTCTGCATCATGGTCAAAGCCTCCCAGGAACCCATTACAGCTGTAATCTGTAATTTGTTTTCCTGGTAATTGGCAAAATCAGCATCCATTGTCTTCTTCAGCGCAGGAATAATTTTGTCTTCCATAGCGGCAATCCTTTTTTCCATACTCTGGATCTCGTACTGCATGCCATAAAGCATTCCCTGGCTTTCCTGCAGCATACCGGAGCGTTCTTTCTCCATGGCCTGTATTTCATAATTCATAGCCTTCACTTCCGATTTATACATCCTGGAAGACCATGGGGCAATCGGAATGCTGATCATACCCATCACACTATAGGCCTTGGGCATCATTCCACTCAAAGGAGACATGTGGTCAAAACGAAGTTTGAAATCTGGCTTTGCCTGTGCTTTCATCGCGCCCACACCCAGTTTCATGGAGCGGATATTTTGTTCCATTTGCAAAATGTCTTTACGCTGACGAGCCAGTAATGTGGTATCCAAACCTGATTCAGGAATAAATTGAGGTGTATAGTTCGTGTCTATTTCCAGTTCCTGGTTTCCCGGCAAGTTCATCAAACTGTTGAGCCAGGCTTTTGCCTTTGCAATATCACCCCGCTGCATGCGGATCATGTTCTGGTTCTCTTCAATTTTTGCACTTGCTTTATATACCCCCGACAGCTGACTCTGGTTATACGGATAACGAATCTGCTCAATCTTTTTCATCATCTGCATGATCTTGTCGTTTTCCTGTAAGATCTGAATACGCTGGCTGGCTACAATCCAGGTATAATACAAACTTTTTGCCTGGGCCTTAAAGGTATTCATCGCTATAGCCCGGCCAGCCATTTCCACATCGCCTTTAGACTCTATATAACGTTTTTGTGCATTTTGCTTTGCCGGATTTGGGATGTCCTGTTCCAGCTGGAGCATCACAGAGCCTTTGTCTCTATCGTCCATGACTGTTTGCCCGGGGTAGGGTGTCATAAACGTTCCTACGCCGACCATTGGTGCCATCCATGCTGTACCCGCCTTCGCCTTGTATTTATAGCTTTCTGCTTTTAAAGCATAGGTCTGTAACAATAAGTTGTTTTTTTCAATCCGGTTTAAAATGGTATCCAGCTTAAGCGGAGTTTGCTGTGCCAGCAAAGGAGCAGGCAAGAACAGCAACAAAAAGGTCCATTTATTAATGCTGAACATCGTGTACCTCCAATTTTCCATATTTTTTCAATTCATATTCTTTAGCCATCAAGAAGATCAGCGGTGTAACCAGCAGGATATGGGTAGATGAAGTCAGTACTCCGCCAATCATGGGTAAGACAATGGGCTGCATCACATCTGTACCTACACCTGTTGCCCATAATACCGGAATCAAACCAAAGAGAGATACACAAACGGTCATCAGTTTTGGGCGTAATCTTTTCGCCGCACCCCTCACCACAAATTCCCGCAGGTCTTCTTTCGTAATGGTTTCACTGGAGTTGCCTTTCAGTTTGATCAGCTGCCCCATAGCATCATTTAAATAAATGACCATCACAATGCCGGTTTCTACCGCAATACCAAATAAGGCAATAAAGCCAACGGCAACAGCAACCGATAAATTGACACCCCAGAAATAGATGATATAAGCACCACCAATTAAGGCAAATGGAACCGTGATCAGACTTAAGAATGCCTCTCTTAATGATTTGAAAGCAAAATAAAGAGAAAAGAAAATGATGAGCAGTACAATAGGGGCAATCCACAGCAAGGTTTGCTGTCCACGGATCAGGTTCTCATATTGTCCGCTCCATTCTAAAAAATAACCTTCCGGCAAAATGCCACGGGAGCTGTTGATCTTGTCTATAGCTTCTTTTACTGTGCTGCCCAGGTCCCGGTCACGCACGTTAAACATCACTGCACCCCTGAGTAAAGCATTTTCAGAGTTGATCATTGGCGGGCCATCTTCAAAACGTACATCTGCAACGGCAGATAAAGGGATTTCGCCCATACTGGCCGACTGGACCGGAATGCGTCTGATCCTTTCTACACTATTTCTGAATTCCTGAGCCAAACGCACACTGATGGAAAATCGCTGGCGGCCTTCAATGGTATTGCCAATGTTGGCCCCGCCCAGTGCAGATTCTATCGTTTCGTTGATCTGGTCTATGCTTAAACCATATCTGGCCAATTCTTCCCGGCGCACGTCAATAGAAAGGTATTTACCGCCGGTAACCGGATCTACATAAAGATCACTGATGCCTTTTGTGCCTTCCAGTGCCAGCTTTACCCTTTCAGAAACGGCTGCCAGGGTATCCAGATTTTGCCCATATACTTTAATGCCGACATCTGTTCGTATACCGGTAGCCAGCATATTGATGCGGTTAATGATGGGCTGGGTCCAGCCGTTCACAACACCAGGTATCTGTAATTTTTTGTCCAGTTCATTAATGATCTCTTTTTTGGTCATCCCTTTCCGCCACTGTGCTTTTGGCTTCAGCATAATAATGGTTTCAATCATGCTGATCGGAGAATTATCTGTGGCTGTACTGGCACGGCCTGCTTTTCCCAAAACTTTATCCACTTCAGGAACAGATTTAATGATCTTGTCCTGAACCTGCAGAATGCGTTTGGCTTCCCCATTGGAAACATCAGGTAAAGTAACCGGCATAAACAGGATGCTTTGCTCGTCCAAAGGCGGCATAAATTCGCTGCCCAGATTTTTGAGCAGGGGAATGGTAATCAATAAAGCGATCACATTAATAGCAATCGTTGTCTTTCTCCATTTCAACACGGTCCTGATCACCGGTTCATAAAACCGCTCAAGTACCCGGTTAATGGGGTTGGCATGATCGGGACGGAATTTACCCTTCATAAAAAAGGAGATCAGTACAGGGGCCAGCGTAAGCACCAGTAAGGCATCTACAATCATAATGAAGGTTTTTGTATAAGCCAGGGGATGGAATAATTTCCCTTCCTGGCCAGTGAGCATAAATACGGGCAAAAAGGAAGTGATGATAATGATGGTGGCAAAGAACACCCCCCTGGACACCTGCTTGCTCGATTTCTCTATAATCTGTAACCGCTCTTCTTCTGAGATCCAGTCCGGACTTTTCTTGAATAAATTTTTAAACCAGGTCATCATAATTCTTTTGTTTTTTGCTGTTCATTCTGCCATTGCGCATAGCGTTCTGAAAGATGTTTATAGGCATTTTCACTCATAACAATGCCGTTATCTACAATCACCCCAATGGCCAGGGCAATACCAGTTAAAGACATGATATTGGAAGAAATACCAAAAGCGTTTAATAAAATAAAACTTGCGGCAATGGTAATTGGAATCTGAATAATGATGCTCAGGGCGCTGCGCCAATGGAAAAGGAAAATGATCACTACCAGTGAAACGACAATCATTTCTTCTATCAGTGTGTTTTTAATAGAATCTACCGATTCCTGGATCAAATGACCACGGTCATAAACAATATCAAATTTTACCCCTTTAGGAAGTCCTTTGGAGACCTCTTTCATCTTGGCTTTGACCCTGTCAATTACTGCAGCAGCATTTTCGCCATAGCGCATCACTACAATACCACCAACCCGTTCTCCTTTTCCATCCTGATCAAAAATGCCCAGCCGGGTTTCTCCTGCCATTTGAACAGCAGCTACATCTGAAACCTTTATTGGGATCCCCCTTTGGTTTTTAATCGGGATATTGCCAATCTCCTCCATCGATTTCAGATAGCCTGAGGTTTTGATGATATAACCAATGTCACTCATTTCAAACTTCCGGCCTCCGGATTCGTTGTTATTGGCACGCACAGCAGCAATAACCTCTGGTACGGTTAACTTGTAATACAACAATTTATTTGGATCTACGGCAATCTGGTATTGTTTCTGAAAACCGCCAAAAGAAGCGATTTCACTTACACCAGGTACGTTTTGCAAGGCAAATTTAACATACCAGTCCTGGATGGCGCGCTGTTCACCAAGATCGGTGTTTGGAGCATCCAGGGTATACCATAAGATATGGCCAACACCAGTGCCATCAGGGCCCAGTTGTGGTGCAACGCCGGTAGGCAAAGAGCGGGTAACGGTACTGAGCCGTTCCAGGACACGTTCCCGTGCCCAGTAAATGTCTACATTGTCTTCAAAGATCACGTAGATAAAGCTCATCCCAAACATAGAAGAACCACGTAGATATTTGATTTTTGGAATGCCCTGAAGGTTTGTGACCAAAGGGTAGGTGATCTGGTCTTCAATGAGCTGCGGAGACCTGCCCATCCATTCTGTGAATACGATAACCTGGTTCTCGGACAAATCAGGTATGGCATCTATGGGGTTCTTTTTTACTGAAATCGCGCCCCACACAAACAGACCTGCAGCAAGGAGCAAGACTATCCAGCGATTTCTTAAAGACCATTCTATAATTCTGTGTACCATTTTTTGTTTTTTTCAAAAAGAGACTGTCTGAAAAAGTGCGCTTGTTTAAAGCGTTCGTTTCAACTGTCGTTTTAGTGCGGTCGTCATCCTGAATTTATTTCAGTATCCCGGAAGAGAAAAATCTTCCTTTCAAGTGTGAGATCCTGAAATGAATTCAGGATGACGACCGATTTGGACAAGCGCACTAAACAACTCTATTCAGACAGTCTCAGCTGTTAATGTTTGTTCGCTTTTTTCGAAGATTTGCTACCTGCACGGTCATACTGACAGCAAGATGGCAATGCCGAATAAGCGGCCTCCGAAGCTTTGAACTTTGGCGTGTCGTAACCTGCATTGGCCACTTTTTGCTGTACATCGTCCAGGCTTACTTTAGAAGCATCATAACTTACAGCAAGCATTTTGGAGTCTTTATTCCAGTTTGCTGAACTTACACCAGGTACTTTTAAGGCTTTTTCTATGGTTTTTTTGCACATACCACAGTTACCAGAAACTTTGATGCTGTCTGTTTTAGACTGTGCAGATACAGCACCGCCAAGGAAGACCAATAAGGCCACCGGTAAAAATCTCAATGATTTCATCTCTTTTTGTTTTTGTTTTTAATTGACAGATGGAGCCTTTAATGATTAAAATTAAATTTTAATCATGTCGGGTTCATTGTTTTAAAATTTGGGTTTGAAAAAAATGGTTATATAAAATGTGGCCAATACTATGGCCTGTACACGAATGTGCAGAGAATTAGAGCGGTAATTCTATATTCTGAAGGTACAGTTGCGGATAAAAACAGGTGTATCACTTATTAATGGAGGCGCATGGCTTAAGGAAGCTTTGCCTGTTTCCAGAGGTACAGGAACATACGCTAAATTCCAGTTTGTTTTATCCGGCTGAAGGGCTGTGAGCGGTTGAAACTGGTAAACCGTTGTGGATGTTTTCTGAGATTTGTCGACCTTTGCCTGTTTGTAGTCATCTTTGCAGCAGGATTTACCGGAGCTTTTTTTCGGCGCCTTGCAAATCTTGCACATGGTACTTTCAGGTTGGGTAAATCCCCAGCTGGCTAATTTGCCCATGCAATAATGAAAATGCACAGTCATCCCGCTGGTTGTACCCAGGTAAAAGAGGATGAGTAAAGTGAGCAGTGATCTTTTCATTATAAAGCAAATGTAAAACAAATGGATTAATTAAATTTATATAATTTTTAAAACATGTTATATAATTTCGTAAATCAAATGTATGCTAAGAAATACTAAAGGTGACAGGTCCCTTAAAGAGAATGTGATGCTGGCAGCGTCTACTGCTTTCGTTGCAGGTGTGATTAATGTAGCGGGAGTTATTGCTTTTTTTGCTTTCTCTTCCAATATCACAGGGCATGTTGCCAATCTGGCAAAACACATTGTATCTCTGGATTTAAATGACATCACCACGCTCGTTCTTTGGCTGCTGGCCTTCTTTCTGGGGGCTTTTCTATCCAGTTATATTATTAAATCTCATAAGAAGGGGAGTCCGTACAGAACCCACTCTGTTCCAATTATGATAGAAATGCTGGTCCTGTTCGCGGTTGCTCTGTACAGTGATTTGTTTTACAGGGGTGGTCCTGTAGAAAGCGAAGTGATTATTGGATGCATTTTATTTTCTATGGGTTTACAGAACAGTGTAGTTAGTATTATTTCTGGTGGACTGGTTAAATCTGCACATTTAACGGGTTTGATGACGGATATGGGGGCTGAAACGGCAGAATATTTACATCCGAAAACAAATGACCGGGTTGTTATTAAGCATAAACTTTATGTGAGATGTGCTGTTTTCTTCTTCCATATTCTTGGCGGATTGGTAGGGGCATATTTTTTCTATTTGTACAAATTCGAAGTCTTTTATGCTGTTCCTTTGATCTTGCTGGTTATTATTTACTATGATTTGTTTCCTTTATGGATGCATAGGTTTATGCACAGATTTAAAAGAACCAGTCATTAACAGGTTTTTGCTTTGTGTCTTACCCTATAATAGCTATAGATCTTTTGTGCTGCGTTGCTACCTTCTGTTCGGATGAATCGCGCCTGATTCGTATTTTGGTCGTAGATTGTTCGGAAAACGGGTACCTGTATCCGAACAATCTACGACCAAAATGCGAATCAGCTACGCACTTGCTACCTCCCAGGTAGCTAATAGGTAATAGTTACTATCCCACCGGTAGAGCCATTTATATAGTCAAACTTGTAGAGTGGGGCAGGATTGGGAGCCGGGCCCGCAGGTATTAATTGAATTCCCTGTAAGGGAACATTAATTTCTCCTTTATATACTCCATTTTTATGGTACTTTACTTTTGCGGCTACGGTGGCGGTAATGTGTAATCCGTTATTAACCAGTTTTATAGTGGTTTCGGGGTGGTTGAATGTTAAAGTTTTCTGTGGCATGGCCTTAATTTTTAAGATAATTTGCCTACTCTATCCGGTTTTCGGCTGCTCCGTTTGCCATTTGGCATAAGCAAAGTAACAGCAAGGACAAAGCATATTTTAGGGCAGAAAAGCCCAATTTTGCAAACAGGTAAAAAGACCTGGTTGCGCTTAAAATTAAGAGATCACTTCAAAAATATGGTGTTTAATGGCAAATAAAACCAAACCTGCTGTATTACGACAGCCTGTTTTGGTTAACAGATTGTTGCGGTGCCCATCAACAGTCCGGATGTTAATAAATAGCTTTTCTGCTATTTCGCCATTGGTATGTTCCTGACAAATGTACTGTAATACTTCCCTTTCTCTTGGTGATATTTCAATAACGACACCATTATCGTTTTTAAGCTCATGTGTTTGTAAGGAGGTGTGCTGCATCGCTTTCAATACCTGCATATTCATATAAAATCCAGTTTTATAGGTGGTCTGCAGGGCTAAAATTAATTCTTGCTTATTGCAGTTTTTGGCCAGATAGCCACTTGCCCCATCATGGATCATCTTTGCCATCAATCGTTCTTTCGTATACATGGATAGGATAATTACCTTTATCTGAGGATATAAGCGCTGGATCTGGTTATTGAGCTCTATACCATCCATTACAGGCATTTCCATGTCTATTAAGGCAATTTCGGGCAGTATATCTGCATGCTCAAGGGCGAGCAGAAAATCCTGACCATTTTCTGCTTCCAAAAGAAGTTCGAATTCCGGTTGAAGTTCAATGATTGAAGCTATTCCCTCCCGAAATAGTTGTTGATCGTCTACGAGTGCAATTCTGATATTTTTCATAAGTTAAACTGGCAATGTAACCGATAAATTAAAACCAGCAATGTTATCTGCAATATGATAACTGGCGCCTATCATTCCAAGTCTGCTTTCTATATTTTGCAGGCCCATGCCTTTTTTGTGGCCGGGAGTCATTCCTGTGCCATCATCATGGTAGTCGATAGTACAGAAACCATCTCCAAAAGAAAAACAAAGGGTGATTTGCTTTGCCCTGGCATGTTTAATGGTATTGTTAATGAGTTCCGTAATTACCCTGTAGATAGCTAATGTAACTGTATCAGCGAATTTGACCGTCTTGTCCTGATCAAAGTTAACCTGGACCGCTATTTTTCCTGAGCTGTTTATACCATCGCAGTAGTCATAAATCATATCCTGAAAGCCATAAGACTTGTTGAGCAGCGGGGATAAATTGTGAGAAATATTACGTGTATTGGTGATGATGTTGTCAATTATAGCCCTACATTGCTCATTGAACTGATTCACTGAGCCGATGCCTTCATTCTTTTCTGTGAAGTTCTCGATCAGCAGCCGGAGATAAGATAAATTTGCACCCACTTCATCGTGCAAATCCATTCCTATACGCTTTCGTTCTGATTCCTGTGAGTTGATGGTAGCTTTTAATAAGTTCTTCTGATATTGCACTTCAGCAGTCTTCAGCTCGTATTGCTTCTTTAAAATGTTTTTACGGTACTTGATATAGAATAAAATAGTTGCCAGGCACAATAGAAATGTGGCTGTCATGCCCAATATGATATATAGATAAATACTCATTAGCTTGGCTTTAATCTGAGGAATGCCCAGGCAAATATAAGGTACATAATGACCATGATCGTAGCGTGTAAATTCCAGACAAAAATAAGGGCGCCAGGACTTGCCTTGTTATGCAAGGTTTGTGATAAGCCAAATAATATGGAACAACTGGAGAAGTAAAGCATTAGACCGATAACTGTGGTGAAATTGAACCTGGACAAATTAACTTCCGTATTGGCAAAATTTAAGTAAAGAAAGTATATGCATATTCCCACTATTGTTATACTGCTCAAAAAGCGGGGTAATGTGTTATATCTGAAAAGGCTGTGTGTGAGTAATACATATGCAATGGCAAACAAGCTAAAACTGATCAGCGCATAAATGAGTAATTTCCGCACGGTCTTCTGTTCAAAAATTACGCTAAACAGCAGGCATAATAAACAAAATTCAAGTATTGTGTACAAATGCAGGACAGGCATGTTATTGATATGCAGGAAGGTCGTTATTGAGGCAATACAATTAAATAGTGCGGAAAATAAAAGATAACCGAACAGCATTTTTTGTGGCCCTGACCAGTATTTGCGATTGATTAATGCAATGATAATGGGCACCACCAAAACAGATGGCGCAATTACAGCGGGGTAAACCGTTCTTATCGAAAACAGTAAATGCATCTTCCTTAATAAAATTGCTGTTGATTATGCATCTCCATATAATGGACTTGAAACATCGCATACATCAGGGCAAGGGGCTGAAAAATCATAAATTGCTGATTCCTGAGTTTCAGTGCCGTCTTCGTCAGTCGGAGAAACATGGGTTACGTCTTTATTGTCCGCAACAGGCAGCAAAAGTATATGTACCAGGCCCGGCCTGCCCTCACTACCAGGTTCATCCATCGCTAAATAGCCTCGAACCGCATCTATTTGATTGTCTTTATTCTTTTTCTTTTTATTGTGGTTTTCTGCTGCAGCAACAATACCTTTCAAATCCTTAAGAGGAATCGTAAAGCCCCGGAATACATCCTGGTCATTTGGTGTTACATTAATGACAATTTTCTTTTTGGGATCACGGTTTTTGTAAGCTCTTAACAAATCTGCGTAATAGGTACGCCATCTTGTCGTCAAGGTTTTAGCTAGTTCAAGGTTGATAGGTGGAAATTGTTTTTGAGTCATTTTCTTGGTTCTTTAATAGGTTGTGGTATGACTAATATAAAAATAATATCAAATTATAGCATCCTTTTTTTAGGGTAACCAGGTCTTTTTACCTATATACTAAATCAGGTTTTTTTGCGCTAAAGAACGCCTTGTTCTTGCTGTTACTTTGCTGATGTCAAAGAGAAGTTTCTTTGAAGTAACAATTAAAGTGTTTTAATATAACCTAACAATGAACATTATGGCTAGATCAGTTAAAATGACCGTCATCAACAATACCGGTAAGGTGTTGAAATTCAAAAGCAAAAATGCAGTACATGGAAAGTTTAACTCAGACCCCCCGACCAGTATTGAAGCCTCGGGCAGTTGGACTTGTACAACCAGAACAGGCGGCACCTATGGTCCGGAGGGAACTGTAACTTATGAAACCGACGGGGGTGAGGTTACAGTTGAATTTTATTATAACCACCCCTATGGCAGTGCGGCCAGTTCCTATCGTGTTATACCCAGTCCTTCTGATTCCATGGGATATGAGATCAAAGGCAGCTTTAAAGGACACGATCAGAAGATCACTTTTGAGCTGTATACGATATCCTGAAATCCAAAAATATGACTATGGAAACATCAACCTGGATGAGTCGCCTGGACAGCAGTACAAAGCTGAACGGGATAGTAATGCCTGGAAGTCATGATGCGGGTATGTCTCAATTGAGTCATTGTGATGGAGGGGCTAAATTGAATTGTGGAATTATAAAGACACAAGCCTTAAATATCCTGCAGCAATTGGAAGCCGGTTCCCGATATTTTGATATCAGGGTAGATTATGATCATTGGGAACTGGTTACCTATCACAGAAGCGGTGATGCCGGATGCAATGGCCAAACGCTGGCTGCTGTTTTAGACCAATCTCTCCAATTTATTCAATCCCATCGTTCGGAAACCTTTATTCTGAAATTCTCCCATATCCGCACCAACCGAAAGAACGAGAGAGAGATAAAAGACAGGATTGACGAGTTTCTGGCGGATGTCAAATACCGGGGCTATCTATTCACATCTCCAAAAAGAGATGTCAATCTGGCCAATATCACCCTGGACGATTGCAAGGGGAAAATGATTCTGGTTTTTGATTATCCTGAATATACCGGGGCCCGGGCGGGCCGGTTCCGCTACCACGATGGATTTGGTTACCGCGGGCCTAATATCACCGTGTTCGATTCCTATTCCAATACCACTTCTCTGGAAAAAATGAAGCAGGATCAGCTGGCAAAACTGGATGCGCATGGTGGCTTAGATCAGGACTATTTCTTTCTGTTGTCCTGGACGCTGACGCCCGACACCGATACTTTTTTTAAAAGCTCTATCGAAAAATTGGCTGAGGTTGCAAATGCTGCATTGGAGGAGGTACTGGTCGAGCGTATAAGTCAGCCAGGTCAACCGAAACCCAATATCGTTTATATAGATTACCTCAATGTAAAAGCCGCCCAAAGCATTATTCAGTGTAATTTCTAAATCACTTATTTAAACATCCTATTATGAACAATTCTGAAAGAAATAACCCCTTATACGGGGTCACTATTGGGGCAACAATAGATGCCCTTACCGGGAAATTCAAGTCCAGTGTGGTAAACGGACCTATTAGCTTAATGATTTCCCAGGAAGAATCTCAAAAATATATGTCGGGCGAAAGTAGTTACGTGTTTTCTGAGAAAATGAACCAGGGGGCATTTGGACTGTCTGGTGCTTATGGAGTTTCTGGCTTAAGCTTACTTAAATCTTCATTGTCTGCTTATGTGGGGAAATCGTCGGCCGCCAGCAGCAAATCGGTGTCGGTGAATTATAATGCGATTTCCGTTGGAGGAATAGAGTATATCAATTTTGAGCGGCTTACTGCCAGCCAATTTATGGCCGGGCTGAATGAGGCCTGCCAGCAAAGTATATCCTCCGTATTGGTGGCATATAATGAGGTCATGGCTGAGGCTTCAAAATCAGGTTTGGATTTGTTGAGTGTATTTCGTACCGATGACCTTCAAAGTGAAAGGTTAAAAAAGCTGGTAAGTGCATGGATAAAGGAGTCAGAGCAATTTATACATGATTTTGGTGATGGCTTGGTGGTTGGGGTTGTCTGGGGTGCTTTTGGAGGAGTGAACATGGAGATGATTTCTGAGAATGCGTCCGGGTCCTGGAAATATGGTGGTCAGGCAGATTTTTCGTATGCGAACACTTTTGCTTCTGTTGCTGTGAAGGCTACTTATGATGGCAGCCAGTCCAGTGGGAACGCAAAGGTGAAGGTGAATTGTACCAGTTATTTGAGCGGCACTGTGCTTGCTGAGCAGATCAAAGAATGGTTCGGTCAGGTGGCGAACAAAACATTTGCCGATCTGGCCGATGTAAATGTTATTGATAAGGCGCCGAATATGGATATTACCCATGGAGCGCCTTCTATTCCGGAATTTGTACAACCCGTGCCTGAAGAGGGTATTGTGGAAAAAGTGGAAGAAATAAAAAACCTTAAAGGCTTAGATACCATGGCAAAAGCTTCGGCTTATGAAAAGACAAAAATCACCAACCCAACACTTACTTTTGACGAATTTATAAATAATGCAGATAAGCCTGCGAAAAAGGAAAAACTCGATGAGTTTAAAAAGAAAATAATTAATAATGAGATTGATACGCTGGATTTTTCTAATAAGCAGAAGAATAAGGCAGGAAAGATAGAGGAGAGATACGGGGATTTGGCGACGGGTTTAGTGGACGATTTTTTCTCTGCTGAAGCAGTAGGGTTTAATGCGGAGGTAAAAACCGAAGGATATGTTCCTCTGGGGGTATGGATCAGCAACTGGCCAGACCTTTTTCCGTGGATGGCCCAGGGGTATTATAATAGTATCGATGGCATCGAGGGGGAGGATGTTGTAAAGGCGCGGGTAATGTTGCAGGATTATCAAACCCTGAGCAAGATGTACTACATTGCCCACTCCTCAGGAATCACTGAGTTTAAAAGAAAGGATTCGTCTAAGCCAAAAGTGACTTCATTGAGTATCGCGGATGCCTTTGCCAATGCTGCAGGAAAAATGCAGGAGGTTTCGGGAAGTCTTGGTGGAAGAGGAATCGAGGAGGTTTATGGGGATTTGGGCGAGGCAGCCAGAACGATTTATAAGCTGTGGAATAAAGTAGCTTTTCTTAGGAATTGTGAATTGGGCCTGGGCTTAATAAAAGATAATAAGACTATAGGCAATCCTTTACCGGATGCAGATAAAGATGGCAATCACCGAGCTTATGCGCTAAGTACTTGTGATTTTGATGGAAGGAACTATACAGCCTTTAGCCGCGCTTACAAAGTATTGCCTTTACTGACGCCAGATGGGGATATTTGGGTTTTTGGTCCGGAGAAGGGTGCATTGAGTTCTATTTATAATAAAGAGGTTGTCTTTTCCAAGCCTGGAAGGGCGAACTATTTGGTGTTCGAGTATAGCAAGGACGAGCGAATCCTGAGCAATAGTACCAACGGAATTAAATTGTATCCAATTCCATTTTCGGCTGCACAGAATGTTTCTGCCTGGAAAGGGATGTCTTTCAGTACCAATATCGGCTCTGTTAGAAGTTTAAATGAGCGCTTGAAATCTCTTAGTGATGATTTGGGTAAGCTCAATGTCTGGTCTTTTAGCAGTGCCAATTGGAACAAAAACTGGAAAGGAAAAGATGTTTACAGACAGCGGAATATAAAAAAGCAATATATCGGCCTTGTTGAAGAGATCGGGAATGTATTTTGATGGAAAGAGGGGTGAAAATATGTTTACTGATCCAGCTGAATCTTACAGATTCTGAGGCTTGATCAGTAAACATATTTTCTTGGGAGCAGACCGGGAATGTTGCAGGGTAGGCGTATTATATTTCTGACTTTATTCTAATGATTGGATTATTACTTTTGTTTACTATATTTGAATGTTTACTGATAGTAAACATTCAAATATAGTAAACAAAAACACTTGGAATGAAGGTTCAAGAATTATGGAATAAAGGTATTGATAGTTTACCTGAGCATCTAATAGCGGCATTTGGAAAGCCGAAATTTGATTTTGCTGCAGACAAAAACACAGGAACACTGGCTGTGATATTTAAAAATGAGGTCTTAGATTACCAGTTGGTAAAAGTCTCAAAACTAACTCATACACTATTGGTTTTTCTGAAGAACTTGCAAACCCACACACCCGCAAACAATTTATTTATTCTTACCCCAATTGTATATCCGAAAATTGCAGAAGAATTAATTAGTGCAGGTATCAACTTTTTGGACACTGCAGGTAATATTTATATTGATAAACAGGGGTTTTTCTTACAACGAACTGATCAGAAAGCAGAAAGTAAACCAAAGGAGCAAAACAAAAGCAGGTTATTCTCCGAGGCAGGTCTGAAATTACTCTTTGGAATTCTGCAGGTACCAGAATTCATTAACTTAAGTTACAGGGAAATGGCTGCAGCAGTTGAGGTGTCTCCAGCCTCGATTTCTATCATCTTCAATGAGATGCTAAAATCCAAATATCTGCATCTGGGGCATAAAGAAAGGAAGATTGTTTCTCATAAAAAAGAGTTACTGGAACGTTGGTCCGTAGCATATAAAGAGCAACTTAAACCTAAACTACTGATTGGCAACTATACTTCGAAATTTCCGGGTATTCTGCAAGATTTCAATAACATTGATCTTAATGTTATTGGAGGAAAATGGGCAGGCGAGATTGCAGGAAACCTGTATACCCATTACCTGAGACCCAGCAAGATTTCTTTGTATGTAGAGGAGAAGAATAAAAAATGGATGCCATTACTTAAACTGATCCCCGAGCCAGGGGGAGAAGTGGAAATCTTACGATTCTTTTGGAAAAGTGATCACCCTATCTTTAATTTAGAAGTTCACTCGACCGTACTCGTTCCCCCTATACTTGTTTATGCAGATTTAATCACTTCAGAGGATAGCAGGAATATAGAGACGGCCCAAAGAATTTTTGATGAGCACATACAATTTACCGACTAATAAAATACCGATCCACCTTAAAGAGGTCATTCATGCCATACAAGAAATTCTTGGGAAGAAAGCCTATGATTTCATATTGATTGGTGCTACTGCAAGAGATCTGATTCTGGATGGTCAGTATAATTTAGGTATTGGCAGAGCTACTTTGGATGTAGATTTCGCTATTTATGTGCCTGAGTGGGATAGTTATGAGGAAATGATCAAAAGGCTGCTATCTTCTGGACTATTCAGCTCAACTAAAGTTACACATAAGCTCATGTTCCAGGAGCGGATTGAGGTCGATATCGTCCCTTTTGGTGAGATCCAAGACGAAAACGGGGAATATACCTGGCCACCAAATTTTATCCGTTCGATGAACGTAGCTGGTTTTATGGAGGTACGAGATCAAAGTATTACCTATGAGGTGGAGGGTGAGAAATTCCATTTTCATGCTGCTCCTATCCATGCCATTTATTTTATGAAAATATTAGCCTGGAAAGACCGGAAGCATAAAGATCCTAAAGACGGTAAAGATCAGGGTTTTATCCTTTCTAATTATATTGAGTTAAAGTATGAGGTACTCTACGACCAGTATGAAGACCTGGTAGAGGATCCGAAATGGGATACGATCACTTCTTGTGCCAGAATGCTCGGTAGAGATATAGTTGATCTGTTGAATGCCAATACCAAGGCTCTGGAAAATGTTAAGGCCGTTATAGAGGAGGAACTGTTGGATGAAGATAATTCTTCGCTTGCCAAAAGTATGGCTAGTGGTGGAAATTTCAGTTACACCAAAGCTTATCAGTCTTTGAAAGAGCTTTTGTTGGGCTTAAATGGATTTTAAGATTAATTTAGTTGACCATAGACCGGGGAGGGTAAACGTAGGTTATTGGAGAAAACTCAGTTAGGCTTACTATCCCAAACCAATCAAATCCATTCAGATTCTTTTCAAAACTATTCAAAACCATTCGCGGCTTGTTGAGTGGCAGGTTGTTGTTTTTTAGGTGTTTACTTTTGGTTTGCGGGCTTCTGAATCTGTCTTGACTGGCCAGCGAGGGGTGTTTTTTGGCTTTTTTCCGGCCTACAGCAGATGGCTACCAGCTAGGTATTGGATAGGGCTTAGATTCGTATTGTATTCGATGAAATGGCTATTTATCCCCAAGGAATTGGCTGTAAAGGCTTATTACCCCAGCAATCTGGCTACAGCAATGCTATTAAGGCTTTTTTTAAAAAAATCTATTACACATAAATGAAACATTAGCGCAAAAATATCTGAAGGAATTTTGGACGCTTTTTCTGGAAAAGTTGGGCCGGTGGTTGGTTACGGGTGCAGACCTGGTTAGAAATGATTGCTAGCTTCAAAACAGTTGTTAAAGCCAGGCTTAGGTTATTTACTTAAGCCTGGCTCTATATTTACTCTGCAGCAGCTTGTTCGTTGATGAAGCTATCTGCGACTTCTGTCAGGGCTATGTCTGTTGCTTTTTCGTTTTCAAGAGTTTGGGCAAGAAGCGCTTCAACATCTGTATGCCCCATAGTGGCTGCGAATACTCTTAATGTGCCGTAAGTTGCAATTTCGTAGTGTTCTACTTTTTGTGCCGCCAGGATGAGTCCTGCATCGCGGATCAGCGTTCCAGCATCAGTATCTTCAATAATGCTGTTTGCTTCTTCCAGCAGGCCTGCCATAGCATCACATTTTTTTGCTGCTGCTTTTTCTCCCAGCAGTTCAAACACTTGTTCTAATGTTTCGATGTGTGTTTGGGTTTCCTGCGTATGCTTTTCAAAAGCAGAAGCCAGTTCAGGACTTGTAGCTGCTTTTTTCATTTTTGGCAGAGCTTTCACCAGGTGTTTTTCTGCCCAGTAAATGTCTTTGAGTTCATCTACAAAGAATTCGTGGAATTCTGAGTTTTCCATTTTGCCGGTTTTACTTGCTGATTTTGCCGCTGTTTTTGTTGTAGTTGCCATAATTATTGTTTTTAGATAGATGTGATTAGTTTTCTGGACTTGGTGTTCCGACTATACAACGCATGCGAGTCTATTTTGTTTAGGTTATTTAATTAAATTATGAACAATTTAATTGATGCTTCCAATTGATGCGGATTTGTTGGTATGTACATCAGGGCTGTTACAAAAATAAGGGTATGAAATTCTACGGCAGAAAAAGGGAACTTGAACTATTAAAACTTAACGAAGTTCAATCTAAAAAAACAGCATGTTTTACTGTTATGGTTGGTCGCGGGCGTATTGGTAAAACCTCATTTTTAAAGCTTTCTGAAAGTGAACGAATTACTGAAAGCTAAAACCAAAACTATACAAAAAGAACTGTCCAAATACAAAATTGAGGTTTTGGGGTTTTCTTTGAGGGATATGTAATGTCTTTATTCGGAATGTTTTAAAGTTTGTAGATCTGAAGGTCTAGCTGTGAAATCATATTTTCATGGGTGCAGACCGGTTAACTTAGAAATGTTTTAAGGTAATTGCCGGTAAGCGAGTTTTTGTTGTTTAATAAGTCTTTTATGGAACCCTGAAACATTACTCTTCCGCCTGCATTACCCGCACCTGGGCCGAGATCTATAACCCAGTCAGCTTGAGCGATGATATCGGGGTTGTGCTCAATCACGATTAGTGTATTGCCATTGTCGACAAGTATATTCAGAAATTTTAGTAGTTTTTTTGTGTCGCTTGGGTGCAGGCCGTTACTTGGTTCGTCTATGATGATTATTTTATCGGTGCCGGGAAGTTCTCTTGTTAACTTTAACCTTTGCCGTTCTCCACCCGAGAAGCTATCCATTCGTTGCCCCAGGGTGAGATAGTCCAGTCAGAGTTTAATCAATATATCAAATGCAGAATGGAATTTCTCCTTTGGGAAAAAAGTGCCTGCATCATGAACTGTCATCTCCATAATTTCGGCAATGTTCTTTTCATGGTAAAGATATTGCAATACTTTTGGATGGTATCCGGAGCCATTACATACATCACATATTTGTTCGATGTCATCCATAAAGGCCATTTCAATTTTCTCAATTCCCAGTCCTTTGCAATTTGGACAGCAGCCTTCACTGTTCCGGCTAAAAAGTTTGTCTGAAACTTTATTTGCGCGTGCAAAAAGTTTTCTCACCTCATCAGACAGGTCGAGATAGGTAAGCAGATTTGAACGATAACTTGCCGCAGGCAAGGATTGGTCAATAATGGTCACCTGGGGGTAATGAAATGGAAGCACTTTAGTTGCTAATGTGCTTTTTCCAGATCCAGCCACGCCTGTGAGAACAGTAAATATGCCTTTAGGGATATCTACATTGATATTTTTTAGGTTGTGTAAAGAAGCGTTCTTAATGGTGAAAACTTCTTTAAATGTCCTGGGATCTTTGTTATACGAAGTTTTTTCAGAGAAACACACGCCTGTTATTCCTGCTGATTGCTTTAGGCCTGCAAAATCTCCCTGATATACGATTTCGCCGCCTTTCTTTCCTGCACCGGGGCCCATATCCACGATATGGTCTGCCAGTCTGATCAGGTCATGATCATGTTCCACCAATAGAACTGTATTTCCTTTATCCCTTATTTTCAGGATGATGTTTGCTATGTTCATCACATCATGAGGGTGTAACCCTGTACTTGGTTCATCAAAAATATATAATAAATCTACCAGGTTGTTACCAAGATGCCTGACCATTTTAATACGCTGGGATTCTCCGCCGGAGAGCGTATTTGTTGACCGGTCCAATGTGAGGTATTGTAAACCTATATTCATTACATATTGTAATTTCCTTCTGATCTCCTGCAAAATCGTGTCAAAAGCATCTGAATTTAATTTACTTATAAATGCATATAAGTCTTCAATGGTCATCATTGTGCAATCGGCAATATTTTTACCTTTTATCTTACAGGATAAAATTTTAGGGGCCAAACGTTGTCCCTGACAGCTCGGACATACCTTTGTCACAATCACCTTCTCTAAAGATACCCTTATGGTTTCCCGATGTTCTATTTCCCGGTTGAGGAATGCGGTTTTGATTCTGGGGATAAGTCCAATATATTTTGCTGATTTCCTCCAGTCTTTGGTTGGATGCTTGGGTTTCTGTTCTTCTGCATAGAGCAGCAGATCCCATTCCTTTTTACTGAAATTTTTCAGTTTCTTATCGTTGTCGAAATTTCCTGAGTCTACGTAACGCGTTAAACGCCACCCTCCGGGTTGAAAGGTTGCGAATTTAATTGCACCTTCGTTCAGCGATTTATCTTTGTCAACCAGTTCGTCAACTTCTACTGCCTGCACATAGCCTAATCCCTCGCACTCCGGGCACATGCCCAAGGGGTTATTAAATGAAAAGGAGTTGGAGTAACCTACAAAAGGTTTACCCATTCTGGAGAAAAGCAACCGTAAGGAAGCATAAATATCTGTAGCGGTGCCCACAGTAGAACGTACATTTCCTCCCAGGCGTTTTTGATTAATGATCACCGGGACATTTAGGTTTTCTATCCGTTCTACATCAGGAATACCATAATGTTTCATACGCATTCGGGCAAAGCTGCTTTCTGATTCATTGATCTGCCTTTGTGCTTCAGCTCCTATGGTATCAAAAACAAGTGATGATTTACCGGAACCGGAAACTCCCGTAAACACTGTCAGTTTTCCTTTGGGTATCTTCAGGGAGATGTTTCTGAGGTTATTTTGCTTTGCGTGCGTTATGGTAATATATTTTATCATAAAGTGCCAGGCTTTTATATGGTCGTAACAGATTTGATAAAGTTATTCCAATATTAACATACTAAAACTTTATTGGTTTGAAGTTGGGGTGAAAAATATGATTTCTTATCTCGCTGAACCTTTCAGGTTCTGAGGCTTGATCATGAAATCATATTTTTCTTGGGTGCAGACCGGGTATGGTGCAGAACTGGGTTAGGCGCAGAACTGCAGGTCGGTCGGGGTGGAAATTGGGGAGCTATTTATGCACTACTTTGAAGGTGACTGCATATTTGAATTTTCCTTGTTGAAGAGCAGCAGGGATGGTCAATAAGATTCCATCATCCTTGGCTTTCCATTTGATATTCATTTTGGTTCCGAGCATACTTACTTTTTGTATTTTCTTTGCGCCATCTAAGGCGATGAAAATTTGCTCTGGTAATTGAACATCTTCAGTTTCTGCAAGCCAAACGGCATAAGACTCAGTGCCTTTTTTAGACTGGGTGTAAAAGATGTTTTTCGTGGAATATGGCGCTATCGGTTTTGAACCGTAGATGCACTCGCCGTTAATTTTTATCCAGGAACCAATATCTTGTAAACGCTCGTAAGCTACCGGGTCCCAGTCTCCATTTGGACCTGGGCCAATATTAAGCAGAAAATTTCCACCTCTGGATACAATTTTGACCAGCAGATCCACCAGTTGCTTGGCAGACTTATAGGTGTCATGTGGTACATAACTCCAGGAATTTCCCATCGTCATACAGGTTTCCCATGGATAAGGGAGGGGCTTGTCTGGTACCTGCTGTTCGGGTGTGGTGTAGTTCTCAAATTCACCTGTTACCGTGCGGTCTACTACAATTAAGCCAGGCTGATGACTTCTGGCCATACCGGCAATTTTGGCCATATCTATGTCCTGATTAAGTTTCTTATTTGGTCTGACCTGACCACCATCCAGCCATAGAATGTCGATTTTTCCGTAATCGGATGCCAATTCCTCAATTTGATTGTAGGTGAAATCTTTAAATTTTTGCCAGCGCTCAGGGTATTTGGCCGGATCGTAATTTACGTTTCTGTCTTTGGGCGGAAAATATGGCCACCAGTAATACTCGCTATGCCAGTCGGGCTTGGAGAAATAGGCCCCAATTTTAAAATTCTCTTTTCGGAAAGCATTAAAAACCTCTTTTGTGATGTTGCTTCTGGGGTTAGAAGAAAAGGGTGTTTTAGCGTCTGTTATTTTATAATCTGTTTGTTTAGTGTCAAACATGCTGAAGCCATCATGATGTTTGGTTGTAAATACCACATAGCGCATTCCGGCGTCTTTAGCCGCTTTAACCCACTTTTCCGGATTAAAAGCGACAGGGTTAAAGGTAGTTTGAAGGTTTTCGTAAGCTTTTTTATACTTGAAATAATCGTCTGAAAATGGTCCCTTGCGTTGGGTCCAGTCCTCATCTTCCGGACAAATGCTCCAGCTCTCTACAACGCCCCATTGACTATAGGGCCCCCAGTGCATAAATAAGCCAAATTTAACATCTTGCCATTCCTTAATGTTTTCACGAACCAGGGAATCTTTAGGAACCACGTAGTCAACAGACATTTTATGCTGCTGAGCCTGAGCTCCAGGATGGAGCATTAAAAATGCACCAATTACTAGAAATTTCTTCATAATCAAAAATACCTATTTAGGTTATATGATTGGTTTGTAATTATGATTTTACGAAAACGATTGTTTCGTTTTATAAATGAATGGTAGCGAATTGTAAATAAACAGGATTTCCTGACCTATAATTATTATTTTACGGGGCACAAAGAGCTAAATATGATAACTGTAGCGATTATAGAGGACGAACCTGCGATCCGTAAGGAAATAAGCTATCTGATACAACAGGAAGCCAATACAGAACTTGTTGGTTGGAGCGACAGTGTGCGGACTGCTGCGAAGCTGATTGAGGAGAAGCAGCCTGATGTCATATTGATGGATATCCAGCTTAGGGATGGAACGGCTTTTGACCTTCTTAAAATGCTTTCTCCTATTCCGCAAAATATCATATTTATTACTGCATATAACCATTTCGCGATCAAGGCCATTAAGTATGGTGCATTGGATTATCTGCTGAAACCCGTTGATCAAACCGAATTGAAAGAAGCGCTGGAGCGCTACCGGCGCCGAACGGAAAACAATCCGCAATGGATGCAGCAACTATCGATGGCACAGGATTCCATCAGCACAGCCGAACTGCCGGAAAGCATTGCCCTTAACTCCGTTCATAATGTGCGTATAGTGTCTGTAAACGACATTATCTACTGCAAAGGTGATGGTCCTTATACTTTTTTCTTTCTGAATGATGGTACAAAGCAACTGATCTCCAAACCGCTTAAATATTATGAAGAATTGTTGCCTGCACCGCATTTCCTGCGTACCCATCAATCCTATTTGGTGAATCGCCTGTTTGTTTCGGGTATTAACCGTTCGGAATATATTGTGCTTAAAAATAAGGAGGAAATCCCGATTTCTACGCGACGGAGAAATGCCGTATTAACTCAACTTTTTCCTGAAAAATGAAACAAATATTGCGTATCGCGCTTTTAGGAGTGATGATTTCATGGACTTTGGCTTGTCATAAAAAGCCGCTTCCGCCCCTTGAAAATAATTTGATTACTGAGAAAATAAGAAAACTGGAAAAGGTGCCCGTCTCTCCGGCAAATGGTGATTCTGTGGTCAGGGAATGGCGGAAATTCGACGAAAATCCATTGGTAAAAAAGGATGCTGTACTTTCAGCAAATGTTAAATACAATTTGGCACGGCTATATGGTATGCGCGGGCAGGATTCGGCTCGTTTTTTTGTGGAAAAAGCTTTGGAGCTGATAGAACCAACCGGAGATCAGAAGTATAAGGCGCTTATATACAATGGGGTGGGTAATGTACGAAGCATGGAGGCAAAGCTAAGGGAAGCGAGCTATTATTATAATAAAGCGGCAGCGATTGTATTATCTGATGCTACAGCTGGCCTGTCTCCAGAAGCCAGATCTGCTATACTACTTTCGGCTGCGCAGAGCAACCGGTCTTTCTTCCAATATCATCTGGCTGAAAAAATGAACCGCGCTGCATTGCCATTGACCGACTCTCTCCCCCAGGGGCATATCAACCGGCAGCGTGTACTGGTACAGATGATACAGCTCCTGAGCCAGCAACAAAAGCCGGCAGATAGTATGGCTCCTTATCTGCGGAGATTAGAGGTACTTCAGGCTCGGCATCCTGATAAGTATGACATCAGTTATCTGTACGAATCGAAGATGAAATACTTTGAGGCAGAAAAACAAAATGATTCGCTGTTACACTATCAGTTGTTGAAAACAGAAGTAGATGAGGCTACGTATGGCACCAGAGCCGCCTCGGTTAATATCAATAATTTACTTGTCGACTATTGTAATGTGGCCACCATCTATGTCGCACTCAGACAATCCGTAAAGGCGGCTCAATTCATCTATAAAGCAAAAAAGTTGAAGGAGCAGCATCCAAATCTGATTCTGGATGATGATGAAGTCGTATATCAGAAAAGTTTGGCTGAATTATACCGTTTACAAGGTAGAAACAAGGAAGCAACAGAGGTGCTGAAGAATGTAGTCAAGTTGCAGGAAAACCTTTATCAGGCTGCACACACGCAAGCCCTTGCTGAAATGAATGCACTTTATCAATTGCAGGTGAAGGATCGTTCTATCCACACTTTAAATGAAAGTATTAAGATCAATCAACTTCAATTGCAACGAAATCGCTTGTGGCTTGTTGTTGCAGTATTAAGCGTTGTTTTGTTGGGCGTAACCTTATTATTTCTTTATTATAATTTTCGACAGCGCGGGGCAAGACAGGAAAAAGAAAAAGTATTGTTGCATCAACAATTGTTGCGGACACAGATGGAGCCTCATTTCATATTCAATACTTTATCGGCGGTGCAGAGTTTTGTCCGTCTGGATAAAAAAGATAAAGCCATTAAATATCTCAACCGGTTTAGCCGTTTGCTTCGCAACAGCCTGGAGCTAAGCCGGGAAAGTCTGGTTCCTTTAGATGAAGAAATTGATACACTGGAAAATTACCTCTGTTTACAACAAATGCGTTTTGAAGAAGCTTTTACTTATCACATCCTGCAACCAGAGGGACAGGATCCA